>Ga0207691_10000024_pt1 | contig 132111 bp, 129 predicted proteins | sample KBSM13metaG_FD_184327 | JGI IMG/M metagenome (GOLD analysis project Ga0207691, IMG submission 184327) | Miscanthus rhizosphere microbial communities from Kellogg Biological Station, Michigan, USA - KBS M1-3 metaG (SPAdes) (version 2) | ecosystem: Host-associated > Plants > Roots > Rhizosphere...
CTCGGCCTGGAACTACCCGTACTTCGTCGGCGGCAACGTGTTCGTTCCCGCGCTCGTCGCCGGCAACGCGGTTCTGTACAAGCCGTCGGAGTTCGCAACGCTCACGGGTCTCCACATCGCGGAGATGATGCGCGCGGCCGGCGTGCCGGACGACGTGTTCGTGCCGGTGATCGGCGATGGCGCGACGGGCGCGGCGCTGCTGCGCCAGCCGGTCGACGGCGTCTTCTTCACCGGCTCCTATGCGACGGGCGCCAAGATCGCCGCGGGTGCCGCGCGGCGGATGATCAAGGTGCAGCTCGAGCTCGGGGGCAAGGACCCGGCGTACGTCGCCGACGACGTCGACGTCAAGGCCGCGGCCGCGGCGCTCGCGGACGGCGCGTTCTACAACACCGGCCAGTCCTGCTGCTCCGTCGAGCGCATCTACGTGCACGAGGCCGTGCACGACGCGTTCGTCGCCGCGTTCGTCGCCGAGGTGAAGGGCTACGCGCAGGGCGACCCGCTCGACGAAAAGACCTACATCGGCGCGATCACGCGGAAGCCGCAGCTCGCCGTGCTGCGTCGGCAGGTGGCCGACGCCCTCAAGAAGGGCGCGACGCTGAAGCTCGGCGGCGCGCCCATGCGCCGCAAGGGCAACTGGTTCGCTCCCACGGTGCTCACCGACGTCGATCACTCCATGGCGGTGATGCGCGAGGAAAGCTTCGGCCCGATCATCGGCATCCAGGCGGTGGCCGACGACGACGCCGCCGTCGACCAGATGAACGACACCGACTACGGGCTGACCGCCGCCGTCTATTCGCGCGACGAGAAGCGCGCGCGCAAGCTGCTCGCGCGCGTCGACGCGGGCACCGTCTACTGGAACTGCTGCGATCGCGTCAGCCCGCGTCTGCCCTGGTCCGGCGTGAAGCACTCCGGCGTCGGCCTCACGCTGTCGACGTACGGGATCCAGACGTTCACCCGCCCCAAGGCCTGGCACCTCAAGGCCTGACACCGGGCGCGCCGCGCCGCCGCCTTCCCTCTCGAGCGGACCGGTTCCGGCGTCCACGGCCGGGCCGGCTTCTCGCGCCCCGCGACGTGGGACTCGCCAAATCCCATGTTTGTGTGCCAACATCCGGGTTTTCCGGCCGCCCCCCGGCGCCGCGCGGAGACCCCGATGGACTTCATCTTCATGCTGACCCGCGACGACCGCACGATCGGCGACGCCGAGGACGTCGTCGACGCCGCCGCCGAGCTGGGCGTCCGGCACATCGGCGTCAAGGACGTCGGCGTGCCGCGGGCGACGCTCGAGCGTGTCGTCGAGCGCATCCGGGCCCGCCAGGGGGTGTGCTACTTCGAAGTGGTGAGTACAACACCCGAGGACGTCGACGCCTCCCTCGCCACGGGCGCGGCCCTGGGCGTCGACTGCATCCTGGGCGGCACCGACCTCGACGCAGCGCGGCGCGCGCTGGGCTCGCTCGACCGCTACTTCCCGTTTCCGGGGCGGCCGGTCGGCCACCCCACGAGGCTGCGCGGCTCGGCCGGCGACGTCGAGCGCGACGCGCGCGCCGCGGGCGAGCGCGGCTGCGGCGGCATCGATCTCCTCGCCTACCGCGCTACCGAAGCCGATCCGCTCACGCTCGTGCGCGCCGCGCGCCGGGGCATCGGCGCCGGCCGGCTCATCGTCGCCGGCAGCGTCCGCTCCGTCGGGCAGATCCACGCCGTCGCCGCGGCGGGCGCCGACGCGTTCACGATCGGCTCCGCGGTGTTCGACCGCGCGTTCGTGCCCGCCGAGGATTCGCTGCGCGGCCAGATCGTGGACATCCTGGCCGCCTGCAGGAGCGCACCGGCGGCAACGCCGGCGGCGACGGCGCGATGAACCTGCGAAGGTCGTCAGCGGCGCGCAACCCGGCCGCCGCCGCGATGGCGTGGCCGGCGAGCGACCCGCTCGAGGCACTGCTGCGCGGCGCCTGGATCGACCCCGACAACGGCACCGCCACCGGCATCGACATCGCGGCGATCGCAATCGAGGACACGCTGCGCGGACGCGAGGCCGACCTGGTGGCAGGGCTGCGACTCGGCCGGCGCTTCGCGGTCGTCAGCGACGCCGTCACGCACTACGTGATGGGCGCGCGCGTCGAGCAGGCGCTGGCCAAGCTCGGGCGCGTCGATTCGGTCGTGCTTCCGCGCGAGCCGCATGCCGACCTCGCGACCGTGGACTGGGTGCGCGTGAACAGCGCCGGCGCCGACGCCCTGATCGCGGTGGGCTCCGGAACGATCAACGACCTGACGAAGTACGCGGCCGCGCGCGACGCCAAGCCGTTCGCCGTGTTCGCGACGGCGCCGTCGATGAACGGCTACGCGTCGGCCAACGCGGCCATCACCGTCGGCGGCCACAAGACGATGCTCCAGGCCACGCTCGCGCGCGGCGTGTTCGTCGATCTCGCGGTGCTCTGCGGCGCGCCGCAGCGGATGATCCGGGCGGGGCTCGGCGATTCGCTGTGCCGCGGCACCGCGCAGGCCGACTGGCTGCTGTCGCATTTGCTGCTCGGCACGCCGTATCGCGGCGCGCCCTTCGCGCTGCTCGAGGGCGACGAAGCGTCGCTGCTGGACGCGCCGGAGGCCGTGCTGGCGCGCGACCGGGACGCGATGCGCGCGCTCGCGCGCACGCTCGTGCTGTCGGGCATCGGCATGACGCTCTGCGGCGGCAGCTATCCCGCGAGCCAGGGCGAGCACCTGATCAGCCACTACCTCGACATGAAGACGGACGCCGGCGGTCCGCCGAACCTGCACGGCGAGCAGGTGGCCGTGGCCACCCTGACCATGGCGCGCCTGCAGGAGGCCATGCTCGACGCCCCCGCCCCCGTGCTGCGCGCGTCGGCGATCGATGAGCCTGCGCTGCGGGGCCATTTCGGCGCGGAGGTCGGCGCCGCGTGCTGGCGCGAGTTCGCGCGGAAGCGCCTCGACGCCGACGGCGCGGCGGCGCTGACGGCGAAGGCCGCCGAGCGATGGGCGGCCATCCGCCGCGCGACGGCCGCCGTGCGGGTATCGTCGACGCGCCTGGAGACGATCATGCGGCGCGCCGGCATTCCCGTCACGCCGGCGGACCTCGGCATCGACGCCGCCACCTGGCGCGCGGCGGTACGGCACGCGCGCTTCATCCGCGACCGCTTCACGTTCCTCGATCTCGCCGACGACGCGGGACTGCTCGAGCCGCCGCGGTTCACGTGAGCGCGTCGCGCCCGCGGCTCAGCCAGGAGGACCGCCATGCGCAGATCCTGGCGCTGGTGCGCCGCGACGGCATCGTGCGCGTCGCGACGCTGGCCCGCACGTTCGACGTGACGACGGAGACCGCGCGGCGCGACCTCGACGAGCTGGCGGAAAGCGGCGCGCTGCAGCGCACGTACGGCGGCGGCGCCAGCCGGTCGCTGATCGACGAGCCCGGCATCGGCCTGCGCGACCTCGTGCACCTGCCCGAGCGCTCGCGGATCGCGGCCACCGCGGCGGCGCTGGTCGAGCCCGGCGACGCGGTGATGATCGACGCCGGCTCGACGACCAGCCTGTTCGCGGCGGCGTTGGCCGCGCGCAACCTGCATCTGACGATCGTGACCAATTGCCTGCCCGTCGCGACGGCGTTCGCCGCCGCCGACCAAAGCCGCGTGATCCTGTGCCCGGGCGACTACGTGGCGCGCGAGGCCGGCGTCTTCGGCACCGAGACGATCGCGTTCCTGCGGCGCTTCCACGCGAACAAGGCGTTCATCGGCGCCGGCGGGCTTTCGAGCGCGGGCCTGACCGACGCGGACTCCGCCGGGTGCGCGGTCAAGCGGGCGATGCTGGAGCGCGCCGAGCGAGGGTTGCTGCTGGCCGACAGCTCGAAGTTCGACATCGTCCAGTTCGAGCTCGCCGCGCCGCTGGCGGCCGTGGACGACGTCGTCACCGACGTCGCGCCGCCGCGCAGCCTCGCCGCGGCGCTCAAGGCCGCGGGCGTCGCGCTGCGGCTCGCGCCGCCCTAGCGCGCGCCGCGCGCGCGGCTCACTGGCACACCGTGCCGGGCGACTGGAACACTTCGCGCGTGATGGGCTTGGTCTGGGACACCCCGTTGACCGTGTACGCGAACGTGCCCGTGTTGCCGTCCGTGAACGCGAAGGCGGCGGTGCCGACCTCCGTGCGGACGACCGCCGACGGCAGGAAGGGCACCGCGTTGTACGCGGGTCCGGTGGTGCGGTAGAGCGTGCCGCCGTACGCGCCGGCGGCGGTCTTCGGCGCCGTGACCGAGAGCCACATCGGCGTGCCGTCGAGATCGTAGGTAAACCACGTCGCGAAGATCGTGTCGCCCTGGTGCGCCAGGTTCACGCCCCAGCCCGATTCGACGCCGGCGGGCGCCGCCCACCAGAGATCCTGGTAGTTGTAGGCCTGGGTGAGATCGGTGATCAGCCCGAACGTGCACGTCGGCAGCGGACCGAACGCCTGCCGCACGATCTTCTTGGTTTGCGTGACGCCGTTGATCGTGTACGCGAACGTGCCGGTGTTCACGTCGGCGAACGTCAGCGTGCCGATGCCGACCCGCGTCCCCTTCACGCGGAGCGGGCTGAACGGGACGGCATTGAACGGCGGCCCCGTGTACGTGACGAGCGTTCCCGAGTACACGCCGGCGGCGATGATCGGCGCGGTCATCGTCGCCCACAGGGCCTTGCCGCTGGCGTCGTAGGTGAACCAGGTCGCGAAGATCGTGGCGCCCTGGTGGGCGAAGTTGATGCCCCAGCCCGCCTCCGATTCGGCCGGCTGATTCCACCACAGGCCCTGATAGTTGGGCAGCAGCCCCGTCACCACCGCGACGGGCGTCGCCGGCGAGACTTCGCCGAAGGAAGCGCCCTCGAGCGTCTGCATCTGCCACTGGAAGTTGTAGGTGCCTGCCTTTGCCGGCGCGACGAGGTAGAACTCGAACGTCGCCATGTCGCCGGGCCCCACGGCCGTGGCGAGCACCACGGGCGCGACACCCCACACCGGCGCGCCCGTGGCGGGCGCTTCGGCGAGCAGGAAGTCGCCGGGCGGCCACGCGATCGGCGACGTGTTCTTGTACGTCACGGTGGCGAGGATGCTGGCGCCCGCCGGAACCGCCGTCGGCACCTGCTGCGACGCGAATTCGGCGACGGTCGAGACGACGACGTTGAGGTCCGGCGTTTCGTCGCCGAACGTTCCGTGCAGCGCGGACAGCATGCGAAAGCGCAGCGGCGAATACGGCGCGAAGCGGCACGCCAGTGGCTTGACGAGAAATTCGAACGTGACTTCCTCGTTGGGGGCCACGTCGTGAGGCAGGACCACCCGGTTGCCTTCGATGCCCAGGTAGCGGTTGCCCTGGATGCACCAGTAGAAATTGTCCTGCGGCTCCTGCGTCGCCAGGTAGACGTCGAGCGAGTTGCGCAACCACGTCGCCGTGCCGGTGTTGCGCATCGTGATCGAGACCGGCGCCGTGGTCTTCGTCTCCACGAAGAACGGCGCGATCTCCGAGACGAACGCGGCCGAATAGGCGGGCTGCGCGACGGCGTCGAAACTTGCCGTCACGGCGGCCGACGCGATGGCGAGCACGACCAGGAGACGATGCCTCATCGCGCCGCGTCCTGCAGCTCCGCCGCGCGCAGCGTGTTCGCGAGCAGCGTGGCGATCGTCATCGGCCCCACGCCGCCCGGCACCGGCGTGATCCATCCGGCGCGCTCGGCGGCAGCCGCGAAGTCGACGTCGCCCACGAGCTTCCCGTCGGCCTGGCGGTTGATGCCGACGTCGATCACGATGGCGCCCGGCTTGATCCAGTCGCCGGCCACGAACGCCGGCTTGCCGACCGCGGCGACGACGATGTCCGCCTGCCGCACGAGCCCCGGCAGATCGCGCGTCGCCGAATGGCAGATCGTCACCGTGCAGCGCGCCATCAGCAGCTCGAGCGCCATCGGCCGGCCGACGATGTTCGACTGGCCGACGACGACCGCGTGCTTGCCGGCGAGCGCCTCCCCCGTCTCGGCGAGCAGGCGCATGCACCCGTACGGCGTGCACGGGCGGAGCGTGGGCAGTTTCAGCACCAGCCGCCCGACGTTGTACGGATGGAAGCCATCGACGTCCTTGCGCGGATCGATCGCCTCGACCACGCGCTCGGCGTCGATCTGCTTCGGCAGCGGCAGCTGGACGAGGATGCCGTTCACGGCGGGGTCGGCGTTGAGCGCGGCCACGCGGTCGAGCAGCGCCGCCTGGCTCGCGTCCCCCGGCAGGTCGAACGCGAACGAGCGCATGCCCGTGGCGTCGGTCGTGCGCCGCTTGTTGCGCACGTACACCTGCGACGCCGCGTTCTCGCCGACCAGCACCACGGCAAGGCCGGGCGTGCTGCCGCCGGCGGCGACGCGCGCGGCGACGGCGTCGCGGACTTCGCCGGTGACGCGCAGCGCGAGCGCCTTGCCGTCCAGCAGTCGCGCCGTCATCGCTTCACGTCAGCGCGATCTGCGGCCACCCGTTGCGGCGCGCGTGGGCGGCGAGGACGTCGTCCGGGTTCACGGCCACCGGATGCGTCACGCGCGAGAGCAGCGGCAGGTCGTTCTGCGAATCGCTGTAGAACCACGACTCGGAGAACGCAGCCAGCGAGGCGCCCCGACCGTCGAGCCAAGCATGCAGCCGGTCGACCTTGCCCTCGCGCATGTTGGGTGTGCCGGCGACGCGGCCGGTGTAGCGGCCGTCGACGATCTCCGGCTCCGTCGCGATCAGGTGCTCGAAGCCAAGCTCCTGCGCGATGGGCTCCGAAAGGAAGCGGCTGGCCCCGGTCGTGAGCACGCACAGGTGGCCCAGTCGGCGATGGCGCGCGACGAGGTCGCGGGTCGCGGACGGCACCAGCGGGCGGATGCGCTCCTGCATGAACATCTCGCGCAGCGGGATGAGCTCGCCGTGCGCCCGGGCGCGGAGCGTCGACAGGTAGAACTCGGTGAATTCCAGCGCGCCGGCTTCGCCCTGCTGATAGCGCGCCGCGAGCTCGTCGCTCGCGCGCGCGAAGCGCTCGCCGTCGAGCTCGCCCTTCTCCACCAGGAACGCCACCCACTGCTCGTCGCTGTCGTCGCGGAGCAGCGTGTGGTCGAGGTCGAAGAGCGCGAGGATGGGAGCGGTGGCGGTCATGGATCACGGCCTCTGGGCCGCGAATGGTTAGAATCGGACGATGCGCGCCGCGCCGATTCTACCTGCAATCCATGCGCGCCTCGCCGCGATGCTCGGCGCGCCCCACCCGCGCTATCGCCCGTGGGAGGTCGACGGCCATGCGGTCGGTTGGCTCGACGACATGCGCGCGTCGCGTCTTCGCGCGTGGCCGCGCGTATTCGCCGTGACGGACGGCGCCGTGCGCTTTGCAGCAAGGCTGGCGACGGCGCCGGCCGCCGAGCGCAGCGCCGCCGTCACCGAGGTGGCGCTCGCGCTGCGCGCCGCCGGCGAGTTGCCGGCGTGGCGCGACGAGCGCTACGCGGTGGCCGCGACGTTCGGCGTGCCGCCGGCGCTCGAGCTGGAGCGCGGCGCCGCGCGCTGGTTCGGCGTGCCGACGTACGCGGCGCACGTGAACGGCCTCGTGCTCGACGGCCCGGCGCCGCAGCTGTGGATCGCACGCCGGAGCGCCGCCAAGGCGATCGATCCCGGGTGCCTCGACAACCTGGTCGGCGGCGGCATCGCCGCAGGCGAGACGGTGGCGGACGCGGTGCTGCGCGAAGCGTGGGAGGAAGCGGGCATCGGCGCCGGGCTCGCCCAGGCGGCGCAGCCGTTCGGCAGCTTGCGTGTCCGGCGCGCGCTGCCCGACGGACTGCAGGACGAGACGGTTTTCGTGCACGATCTCGCGTTGCCGGCCGCCTTCACGCCCGCCAACCAGGACGGCGAAGCGGTGGCGCACCGGTGTGTCGACTTCGAGACCGCCGCGCGCATCCTGGCCAGCGCGGAAGAACCGGACGTGATGACCGTCGACGCCAGCCTCGTCACCCTCGACTGCCTGATGCGGCGGCGCGCGTTCGCCGCGGACGCGCCGGGCTATGCCGAGGTCGCGTCGCTGCTCGCCCGCGTCGCGCGCGCCTGACCGGTCACGCCGCGGCGCGCGCGTGCCCGGCCGCGCCGGCCGGCGCCACCTGCCGGATGCCCATGTCCGCGAGCGTGTCGCGGATGGCGTTCACCGCGTGCCGCATTTCGTCGGCCCCGATGGCGCCGATGCAGCCGACCCGGAACGTCTCGACTTCAGTCAGCTTGCCGGGGTAGAGGATGAAGCCCTTGTCGCGGACGCGGTCGTAGAACTCGCGGAACGTGTAGCGGGCGTCGACGGGAGCGTGGAACGTGACGATGATCGGCGCCTGGATCGCCGGATCGAGGAAGGGCCGGAAGCCCTGCTCCGCCATGCCCTTCACGAGCGTCTCGCAGTTGCGCGCGTAGCGCGCGTGGCGCGCGGGCTGGCCGCCCTCCGCGACGAACTGCTCCAGCGCCGCGGCCAGCGCCACCACGACGTGCGTGGGCGGCGTGAAGCGCCATTGCGTCGTCTTCTCCATGTACGTCCACTGGTCGTGGAGGTCGAGCGCCAGCGACGTGCTGCGGCCCGAGCACTGCGCGAGGACGTCGCGCTTCACGAACACGAACCCCATGCCGGGCGGGCCTTCGACGCACTTGCCGGAGGCCGCCACCAGGGCGTCGAACGGCACCGCGCGCACGTCGATCGGCAGCGCGCCGAAGGAGCTCATGGCGTCGACGATGAGCGCACGCTTGTGCTTCGCGACGACGGCCGCGATCTCCGCCAGCGGATTCAGGATGCCGGTCGACGTCTCGCAGTGGATGAGGCCGACGTGCGTGATCGACGGGTCCCTGGCGAGGAGCCGCTCGACGTCGGCGGCGTTGATCGTCACGTCGTCCGCGGCCTCGAACGTCGACACGCGCCGGCCCATCAGGAACGTGAGGCGCGCCATCCGCTTGCCGTAGGCGCCGTTGACCAGCACGAGCACGTGGCCGTCGCGCGGCACGAGCGTATTGACCGCGGCCTCCACGGCGAACGTGCCGCTGCCCTGCATCGGCACGCACACGTGCGTGTCGGCGCCGCCGATCACGTCGAGGAGCTTGCGGCGGACTTCGGCCGTGACGGCGTTGAACGCCGAGTCCCAGGAGCCCCAGTCGCGCAGCATCGCCATCTTGGTCGGCAGCGACGTCGTCAGCGGGCCGGGCGTGAGGAGGATCGGATCGCGGGAGAAGCTGGGCATGGAAGTCCCCTTGGAAGGTTCAGCCGGCGGCCGACGGCCTGCGCCACGCCTGCGTGCGCGTGAGCAGCAGCCGCGTGACGGCGGCGTAGACGACGCACACGAGCGTCGAGGCGCCGACGATCAGCGTGGCCATCGCCGCGGCGGCGCCGATCTCGCCGGCGTCGTCGAGGTTCAGGATCGCCACCGACGCGAGCTGCGTCTGCGGCGCGTACAGGAACACGACGGCGGAGATCGTCACCATCGCGTTCACGAACAGGTAGCGGCCGATGTCGAGGATCGCCGGCAGGCAAACGGGTACCGTCACGCGGAAGAACGTCTTGTAGAACGGCACCTTGAGCGACGCCGACACCGCCTCGAACTCGTTGTCGAGCGCCTTCAGCGCGGTGACCGCCGTCAGGTGGCTCGACGTGTAGTAGTGGACGACCGTCGACAGCACGAGGATGGTCATCGTGTGATAGAGGCCGTTGATCGGGTTGTCCGGATGGTTGAAGAACAGGATGTAGCCGAGGCCCAGCACCATGCCCGGCACGCCCATCGGGATCGCGGCGAGCAGCCGGATCAGCGCGCGGAGGCCGCGCATGCCCGTCGTCTTCTCGAGCAGGTACGCTGTGCCGAAGATGAACATCGTGCCGAAGAGCGCCGACAGCGCCGCCATCTTCACGCTGTTGAAGAACGACGAGATGACGCCGGCGTCGATCAGCCCGAACGTGTAGTGCCGCAGCGAGAAGCTCTTGTCGTACGGCCACAGCTTGATGAACGACGTGTAGATCGCCATGCCGAGCACCGCCAGCAGCAGCAGGACGACGATCGTGCAGAACGCCAGCATCGCGCCGTCGAACCAAGGCGAGGGCCGCGGCGCGTAGGGCACGGCGCGCGAGGAGAACTGCGACTGCAGCCGCCCCTGCATGATCCAGTCGACGATGAACGCGACGAACACCGGCGCCAGCAGGATCAGGCTCACCACCGCGCCCTTGTTGAAGTTCTGCTGGCCGATCACCTGCTTGAAGATGTCGAGCGCCAGCACGTTGAAGTTGCCGCCGATCACCTTGGGGATGCCGAAGTCGCTGACCGTGTACGAGAACACCACCATCGCGGCGCTGACGAGGCCGTACTTGGCCCCGGGCAGCGTGATGGTCAAGAACTTGCGCCACGTCGGCGTGCGAAGAGACTCCGCTGCTTCGTACAGCCGGCCGTCGGCGAGCAGCAGCGCCGTCAGCACGATCATCAGCGCGTGCGGGAACGTGGCGTACACCGAGCTCATCACGATGCCGAGGGGGCCGTAGATGCTGGCGCCGCCCAGCAGCCCCTTCAGGAGTCCCTGCGTGCCGAACCACTGGATGAACGAGATCGCGGACAGCAGCGACGGCGCGAGGATCGGGGTGAGCGCCAGCACGCGGAAGAAGCCCCGCCACGGCATGCACGAGCGCGTCAGCGCGTAGGCGTAGAGGAACGCGAGCGGCACGGTGATGCCGGTGACGATCGCCGCCACCATCAGCGTGTTGCCGATCGACTGGCGGAGCGCCGGCGTCTCGAAGTACTGCTGGAATTGCAGCAGGCCCACGAACGCGCCGTCCTTGTCCTGCACGCTCTTCACCAGGATCATGAAGAGCGGCGCGAACAGGAAGAGCGCCAGCGCCGCGCAGCTGGCGACGAGCAGACCCTGCGCCAGCCGCTCCTGCCAGTGGTGCTCGCGCTGGATCGCGGGAGCCGCCGGCGGCAGCGTCGCGAGGGTGGCCATCCGTCAGCCGAGGATGCGTAGCGCCGCCGGCGGCAGCGACACGGACACCATCGATCCCGGCGCGAGCCGCGCGTCCGCGACGGCCTGGCGCGGCAGGTTGATGGTGAGTCCTGGCGTGTCGGGCAGGTCGAGCGCCACGCCCACCATGCAGAACGCGCCGAGGAACTCGATCTTGGCGACCTTGGCCGGCAGCGTGTTCAGGGCGGTGGTGCCGTTGATCGACAGCGCGATGTCCTCGGGCCGCAAGTAGAGCTTCACTGCGGTGCCGGACGGCAGGTCGGCGCGCGCGATCGACAGCGCCATCCCGCCCACGCGGCACGTGCCGCCCTGTCCGACCACCGCGGGCAGCACGTTGACCTTGCCGACGAAGTCGGCGGCGAACGGCGTGGCGGGCGTCTCGTAGATCTCCCGCGGCGTGCCCACCTGCTCGATCCGCCCCTGGTTCATCACCACGATCCGGTCGGCCATCGACAGCGCCTCCTCCTGGTCGTGCGTGACCATGATCGTCGTGACGCCGAGCCGCTGCTGCAGCGCGCGGATCTCGCCGCGGAGCCGCACGCGCTCGAGCGCGTCGAGCGCCGACAGCGGCTCGTCCAGCAGCAGCAGCCCCGGCGCCGGCGCCAGCGCGCGCGCGAGCGCCACCCGCTGTTGCTGCCCGCCGGACATCTGGCTCGGATACTTGCCGCCGGCGTCGGGCAGGCCGACCAGCGCCAGCAGCTCGCGCACGCGGCCGCGGATCTTCTCGCGGCCTTCGCGCCGGTTGACGAGGCCGTAGGCGACGTTGTCGGCGATCGTCAGATTGGGGAAGAGCGCGTACGACTGGAACACGATGCCGTAGTCGCGCCGCACCGCCGGCTGCCGCGAGACGTCGCGCCCGCCCTGGACGATGGTCCCCGCGTCCTGCGTCTCCAGGCCCGCGATGATCCGCAGCAGCGTCGTCTTGCCGCAGCCCGAGGGGCCGAGGAACACCATCAGCTCGCCGGCGACGGCGTCGAGCGCGATGCCCTTCAGCGCCTCGAACGCGCCGAAGCGCTTGCGGATGCCGTCGAGCTTCAGGTACGTCGTGGCCGCCAAGGAGTCTCCGTCACGCGATGATGCGCGCACCGCGCCCGCCAAAAAAGCGGGCCCCGACGCTGCCGGGGCCCTCGCTTCGTCCGTCACCCGGTTACTTGGGCTCGGACTTGCCGTCGTAGCGCTTCAGCCACTCGGCGAGGATCTTGTCGCGGTTCTTCGCGGACCACGCGAAGTCGTTCTTGATGAGCCGCTTCTCGTAATCGGCCGGAACGTAGTCGAGGGGCTTCGCCATGCCGGGCATCGCCAGCACCGCGAAGTTCTTCGCGTAGAGCTCCATCGCGCCCGGGGTGGCGAGCCAGTCCATCATCGCCTGCGCCGCCGCCAGCTTCTTCGTGCCCTTCATGATGCCGGACGCCTCGAGGTCCCAGCCCAGGCCCTCGGTCGGGAAGATGATGTCGATCGGCGCGCCCGACTTCTTGGTGGTGACGGCGCGATATTCGAACGACACGCCGATCGGGAACTCGCCTGCGCCCGCCTGGCGGCACGGCTTGCTGCCGGAGTGCGTGTACTGCGCGATGTTGGCGTGGAGGGCGTCCATGTACGTCCATGCCTTCTGGTCCCCCCACATCTGGATCCACCCGGCGACGTCGAGGTAGCCGGTGCCCGACGACGCGGGATTCGGCATCACGATGCGGCCCTTGTAGACCGGCTTGGCGAGGTCCTGCCACGTCTCCGGCTTGGGCAGGTTGAGCTTCGCCGCCTCGACGGTGTTGAAGCAGATCGCGGCGCCGTACACGTCCATGCCGACCCAGTCGGGCGGGTTCTTCGGGTCGCGGTACTGCGCGGAGATCTTGTCGAGGCCCTTCGGCGCGTAAGGCAGCAGCATGCCTTCGTTCGCGAACACGGCGAGGCTCGACGCCGACGTGCCGACGACGAGGTCGGCCTGCGGGTTCGCTTTCTCGGCGAGGAGCTTCGCGGTGATCACGCCAGTGGAATCGCGCACCCACTTCACGTCGATGTCCGGATTGGCCTTCTTGAACGCTTCCTCGTAGGCCTTGATCTGATCGGTCTCGAGCGCCGTGTAGACCAGCAGCTCCGTCTTTTGCGCCAGCACCGGCGCGGCGGCCAGCGCGAGCGCCGTCCCCGCGGCGGCCATCGCCGCCTTCCATCCCATTCCCCGCATGCGCTCCATGACCCCGCTCCCTAAGTGAAGTGCCTCAAAAAACGCGAGCCCGCGTTCGAGCTCCGATTATCCCCACAACCGTGTGACCACGCCATGGCGGTCCCTGCAGGGTGCAGATTGTTGACAATCTACACCCTGCGGCGTCTAATCCGCAACATGCTGAAGCCCGCCTCCCGGACGCCGCGCGCGACGGGCACCCCGCGCACCGCGTCGCCGTTGACCACGACGCGAGAGATTTCGCCGCCGCCCGCCGCGGCGAACGAGGCGCCGCCGCGCGGCGGCGCGCGCGCCCCCGCGGCCCACACGATCCGCCTCGTCCAGTCGAGCTCGCTGCCCATGCTGGTGCAGCGCGAGCTCGAGCGGATGATCCTCGCCGGCGATCTCGCGGCGGGCGCGAAGCTCAACGAAGCGACCATCGCCGACCTCCTCGGCGTCTCGCGCGGACCCGTCCGCGAAGCGTTTCGCGCGCTGGAGGAGTCGGGGCTCGTGCGGCTCGAGAAGAACCGTGGCGTGTCGGTGCGCCAGATCGACCTCGCCGAGGCGGACGAGATCTACGAGCTGCGCGCGGTGCTGGACGAGTTCGTCGGGCGCCGCCTTGCCGCCACCGCCACGCCGCCGCAGGTGCGCGAGCTGCGGCAGATTGTCGACCGGATGGAAAAGGCGACCGCGAAGAACGCCGTCGACGCCTATCTCGCCGCGAACCTCGAATTCCACGACCGGATGGTCGAGCTCACCGCCAACGCCAAGCTGCTGCACACGTACCGCCGGCTCGTGAACGAGCTGCACCTCTTCCGCCGCACGGCGCTCGCGCAGGTGGGCACGCTGCCCGTCTCCACGCGCGAGCACCGCGACATCGTCGACCACATCGCTGCGGGCAACGCCGCCGCCGCCGGCAAGGCGCTCTTCGATCACGTCACCGCCAGCCGCGCGCGGATGCACCGCGCCCAGGAGCAAGGCAGCGCGCCCGCCCGGCGCCCCGCCACGCAATCGCAATCGCCCAAGCAACGCCGCGCGAGCGGCCCGCCGGCCGCCCCGCGCAGCGATTCGTAGAAGAACGCGCCGGCCGGTATCCACGCACCCAGGAGGAAGCATGCACGTCGACACTAAGCGTCCCACGGTCGCAGCATCCGCGCGGCGCAAGCTGTTGCAGTCCGCCCTCGCCGCCGCCAGCCTCGCGCTGGCAGGACAATCGATTGCGCAGAGCTGCGAGGACCCGAAGGTCCTGAAGTTCTCGATCATCCCGACGCAGGAGACGATCCGCGAGCTGACGCTCTACAAGCCCGTCGTCGACCTCCTCTCCAAGAACACCGGCAAGAAGATCGAGTTCTACATGCCGACGTCGTACGCGTCGGTCGTCGAGGCGCTGATGGGCAAATGGGTGGACGTCGCCGTGCTCGGGCCGGAGTCGTACGTGCTGGCCCACGGCAAGGATCCGTCGGTCGAGGTCTTCGCCACGTACTACAAGAAGAAGGACGGCGTGCAGGAGGCCGGCCCCGGCTACAAGTCGCTGCTGATCAGCAAGAAGGGCTCCAAATTCACGAGCGTCGACGCGTCGAAGGGCTCGGTGATGCTGCTGGTCGATCCGGCGAGCACGTCCGGCGCGCTGATCCCCGAATCGGTGTTCGCCGGCAAGGTCGTCAAGATGCCGCTGAAGCAGTACTACAGCAAGGTGGCGTTCTCCGGCGGACACGACCTCTCGACGCTCGCCATCGCGGATGGCAAGGCCGACGTCGCGTTCGTCGCCAGCCACCGGTTCATGAACACGGTCGCCACCGGCAAGGTCAAGGTCGACGACTTCAATTACCTGTGGGCGTCGCCGCTGATTCCGCAGGACCCGTTCGTCTATCGCGGGACGCTCTGCGCGCCGATCAAGGAGGCGATCGCCAAGACTTTCCTGACGCTCGAGTCGACGCCGGAAGGCAAGGCCTACCTCGAGAACGTCGGGTCGGAGAAGTTCGTGCCGATGACCGACAAGGACTACGACATCATCCGCGAGGCGGGCGTCAAGTGATCGGCACGCGGGCGCGGCCGGCTGCCGCCGCGCCCGCGGTCGACGCCTCATCGCCCACGTGCGCCGCTACCATGCCGCTCGCCCTCGAGGTCCGCAACCTTCGCGCCGGCTATGCCGGGCGCGAAATACTGAAGGGCGTGAGCTTCGACGTCGCGCCCACCGATTTCTTCGCCATCATCGGGCCGAGCGGCGCCGGCAAGTCCACGCTGATCCGCTGCGTGAACCGGCTGGTCGAGCCCACCGGCGGCGAAGTGCTGCTGGACGGCCGCAACCTGCTGGCGCTCGGCCAGCAGCAGCTCCGCGAAGCGCGCCGCAACATCGGCATGATCTTCCAGGAGTTCAACCTGATCGAGCGGCTGTCGGTGCTCGACAACGTCCTCACGGGGCGCCTCGGCTACACCGGGACGCTGCGCAGCGTCTTCCGGCGCTTCACCCGCGACGACATCGGCAAGGCGCTGTCGCTGCTCGATCGTGTGGGCCTGCGCGATCACGTGCACAAGCGGGCCGACCGCCTCTCGGGTGGCCAGCGCCAGCGCGTCGGCATCGCGCGCGCACTGATGCAGGACCCGCGGCTGCTGCTGGTGGACGAGCCCACGTCGAGCCTCGATCCGAAGATCGCGCGCGAAGTGATGGGGTTGATCCGCCAGATCGCGGCCGAGCTCCGCGTGCCGGTGCTCTGCAACATCCACGACGTGAAGCTCGCCTGCGAGTTCTGCACGCACGTGATCGGGCTGCAGGACGGCGTGAAGAGGTTCGAAGGCCCGCCCGGCGAGCTGGACGAGCGCGCGATGCAGGACATCTACGCGCTGGAGGTGCTGTGAGCTTCTCGGCGGCTCCCGGGGGAGATTCATGAACGCGGCCACGTTCGATACGCGCCTGCTCGATACGCGCATCGACGCGATCGCGCAGATGCGCCAGCGAACATGGCGGCGCCGCGCGGCGGTCTACGGCCTGCTGGGGCTGGCGGTGCTGTGGAGCGTCTACGTCATCGTCGTCGCCGACACCGACTGGAGCCGCCTCGCCGCGTCGTCGCTCGGCACGACGATCGGACGCTTCATGGAGTTCGACGTGAAGCTCCTCCCCGACCTCGTCGACCCGGCGATCGACACCGCGCTGATGGCCACGCTCGCGAGCCTGCTGGGATTGCTGCTGGCGCTGCCGGTGGCATGGCTCGGCGCCGCCAACATCACGCCCCTCGGCAAGACTAGCTACATGATCGGCCGCGGCCTGATGACGCTGTCGCGCTCGGTGCACGAGATCGTCTGGGGCCTGATCTTCGTGTCCGCGGTCGGCCTGGGCGCGCTGGCCGGCGTGCTCGCGATGGCAGTGCGCTCCGTCGGCTTCATTTCCAAGATCATCGCGGAAGCGATCGAGGACGTGCAGCCGGGCCCGATCGAGGCCATCCGCGCCGTCGGCGGCAACAAGCTGCAGGTGCTGCTGTACGGCATCCTGCCGCAGGTCGTGCCGGTGGTGCTCGGCACCGTGATCTTCGAGTGGGACATCAACATCCGCCGCTCGACGATCATGGGGCTGGTCGGCGCCGGAGGCCTCGGCCTCGTGCTCTTCCGGCAGATGGCGATGTCCAACTACGGCGGCATCATGACGGTGATCTTCGCCGTGCTGCTGCTGATCATCCTCGGCGAAGTGGTTTCCTACTATGCACGCAAAGCCGTCCTTTGACGCCGACGGCCTCGGCGGCGGCGCGCCGGCCGGCGCCAGCGGCGCCGCGCTGCCCGCCGCCCCGCAGCGCTTCCCGCACGTGCCGGACAGCCTCTGGCGCTATGCGACGCTCGTGGGCGTGCTTGCCGTCGTCGCGTGGTCGATCGAGCGCCTCAACATCGATCTCGACCGCCTGCCGGGCCTCATGGGCCGGATGGGCGCGACGCTGGCGCAACGCTACTTTCCGCCGAACGTCGCGCACGTCGTGCAGCCCGACTACCTGCACTCGGTGCTGGAGACGCTCGAGATGTCGTACCTCGCCACCGTGTTCGGCATCGTGCTCGCCATCCCGCTCGCGTGGTTCGCGTCGCAGAACGTATCGCCGAGCCGGCGCGTCGGTTACCCGGTCGCGCGCCTCATCATCATGGCGTGCCGGTCGGTGCACGAGATGATCTGGACGATCCTGCTCGTCGCGATCCTCGGCTTCGGCATGCTCCCGGGCGTGATCGCGCTGACGCTCTTCTGCATCGGCTTCGCCGGCAAGCTCTTCGCCGAGGCGATCGAGGCGATCGACGGCGGACCGGTGGAGGCGATGCGCGCCGCCGGCGCCAACGCGGCGCAGGTATTCGTCTACGCCGTGCTGCCGCAGGTGCGAGTCGCGTGGACGGGCACGTCGATCTATACCTGGGACGTCGTGTTCCGTGCCGCCACCGTCGTCGGCTTCTTCGGCGCCGGCGGCATGGGCTGGTACCTGCGCGAGAGCGTCCAGCGCATCGCGTCGCAGGACGTGGCCGCCATCATCCTTTCCATCATCGTCGTCGTCGTCGCCGCCGAGCTGCTGTCGGCGTGGCTTCGCGGTCGCGTCGCGCGCGCCGTCGCATGATGCCCTTTCCTTCCCGCCTCGACCCCCGATCGGATCCCCATGGCTGAAGCCGCGGCCCCCGGCATCACCGTCAACGGCCGCATGTACCGCGCGCCCGTCCGTCCCGTCGTCGTCGTCTGCGTCGACGGCTGCGAGCCCGACTACATCACGCAGGCCATCGAGGCCGGCGCCGCGCCTTACCTGAAGACGATGTGCGAGCGCGGCACGTCGCTGCTCGGCGATTGCGTCGTGCCGAGCTTCACCAATCCCAACAACCTCTCCATCGTCACCGGCGCGCCGCCGTCGGTGCACGGCATCTGCGGCAACTTCTTCTTCGACGCCGAGCGCCAGGAGGAAGTGATGATGAACGACGCCCGTTACCTGCGGGCGGGCACGATCCTCGCCGGCCTCGCCGACGCCGGCGCCAAGGTGGCCGTCGTCACGGCCAAGGACAAGCTGCGCTCGCTCCTCGGCCACAAGCTCCGCGGCGTGTGCTTCTCGGCGGAGAAGGCCGACGCCGCCACGCCGGAGGCGAACGGCATCGGCGACGTGCTCGCGCTGGTCGACCGCCCGCTGCCGTCCGTCTACAGCGCAGACCTGTCGGAGTTCGTGTTTGCGGCCGGCGTGGCGATCATGAAGCGCGACCGGCCGGACGTCATGTACCTGTCGACCACCGACTACGTCCAGCACAAGCACGCGCCCGGCACGCCCGACGCGAACGCGTTCTACGCGATGATGAGCCGCTACCTGGGCCAGCTCGACGCGCTCGGCGCCACCGTCGCGCTCACCGCCGACCACGGCATGAACGCCAAGACGGACGCCGCGGGCCGCGCCCAGATCGTCTACCTGCAGGACTGGTTCGACGCCGACCTCGGCGCCGGACGCGCCCGCGTGATCCTGCCGATCACGGACCCGTACGTCGTGCATCACGGCTCGCTCGGGTCGTTTGCCACGTGCTATCTCCCGCCGGGTGCCGACGTCGCCGCGATCTGCGCGCGCCTCGCCGCCGTTCCGGGCATCGAGACGGTGCTCCCGCGCGCCGCGGCGGCGGCACGGTTCGAGCTGCCGCCCGATCGCCTGGGCGACGTCGTCGTCATCTCGGAGCGCCTGACCGTGCTGGGCACCACGCCGTCGCGACACGACCTCTCGGGTCTCGACGCGCCGCTCCGCTCGCATGGCGGCGTGTCGGAGCAGAAGGTCCCGCTGGTGTTCAACCGGCCGCTGCAAGGCGTGTCGGCGACGCGGCGCCTGCGCAACTTCGACATCTTCGACCTCGCTCTCAACCACTGCGAATGACCATGGCCGGCTGGCGCTATCACAATCCCGTCGACGTCCGCTTCGGCGCCGGCGCGCTGGCGGAGCTGCCCGGGCTCGTCGGCGGCCGCACGGTCACGCTCGTCACCTTCCCGGAAGCGCAGGCGCTGGGGCTGACGGCGCGCCTGCGGCAGATCCTCGGCGCGTCGCTCGTCCAGGTGATCGACCGGACCGAGCCGAATCCGGACGTGGCGTCGCTCGGACCGCTGTACCGCAGCTTCTGGACCGGCGCAGGCGGCGGCGACGTACTGCTCGCCGTGGGTGGCGGCAGCGTCATCGACACCGCCAAGGCGCTGATGGTGGGCACGGCCGACGGCAGCTTCGAGGCGCTGGTCGCGCTCCTCGCCGGGGGCAAGGCGTTCGCGCCCCACCGTGTCCGCCCGCTGATCGCCGTTCCGACGACGGCCGGCACCGGCAGCGAGGTCACGCCGTGGGCCACGATCTGGGACCGCGAGGCGGGCCAGAAATATTCGCTGCACCTCCGCGAAACGTGGCCCGAAGCGGCGATCGTCGATCCGGAGCTCGCGCGTTCGCTGCCGGCCGGCCCCACGCTCGCGGCCGGCCTGGATGCGCTGTCGCACGCGCTCGAGTCGATCTGGAACGTCAACGCCAACCCGGTCTCCGACACCCATGCCGTCGCCGCCGCCCGGACCGTCATGGCCACCCTCCCCGCGTTGATGCAGGACCTCGGCAACCCCGCGCTCCGCGCGCGGCAGGCGCGGGCGGCGCTGCAGGCCGGCTTGGCGTTCTCGAACACCAAGACCGCCCTGGCGCACTCGATCTCCTACGCGATGACGCTGCACCACGGCCTGCCGCACGGCATCGCCTGCTCGTTCACGCTGCCGATGGTCCTGCAACGAGCAATCGGCACGGACCTTGCTCGCGATTCCATCCTGGGTGCGATTTTCGACGGCCCGCTGGAGCGCGCGCCGCAAAGCCTGGCGGATTTCCTCGAGCGCCTCGGCGTGTCCACGCGCTTCGACGCCTACGGCGTCTCGGACGCGGAGGCGCAGCGCCTCGTCACCGACGCGCTCGACGGCGTGCGCGGCCGCAACTTCGTCGGCGCCAGGACGGCGCCCGCAATGGGATGACATGCAATGAACGCTCGCGACTTCCTGCAGGAATCGATGCGCATCGCCGGCGAGAAGGTTGGCAACGCGCGCACGATCGAGGTTCGCCACCCCTATACCGGCATGCTGGTGGGCACCGTGCCCAAGGCCACCGTCGAGGACGTGCGGCGCGCTTTCGCGATCGCCAAGGGCTACCGCGCGAAGCTCACGCGCTACGAGCGCTACGACATCTGCCGCCGCGCGGCGGAGCTGATCCGCGCGCGCACCGCGGAGCTCTCCGACCTCATCACCGCGGAGTGCGGGCTCTCCAAGAAGGATTCGGTCTACGAGGTCGGCCGCGCCTGCGACGTGTTCACGTTCGCCGGCAACGCCGCGCTGCAGGACGACGGCCAGATCTTTTCGTGCGACCTCACGCCGCACGGCAAGTCGCGCAAGGTCTATACGCTGCGCGAGCCGCTGCTCGGCGCGATCTCCGCCATCACGCCGTTCAACCATCCGCTGAACCAGGTGGCGCACAAGATCGCGCCGTCGATCGCGACCAATAACCGGATGGTGCTGAAGCCCACCGAGAAGACGCCGCTGTCGGCGCTGGCGCTCGCCGACATCCTGTACGAAGCGGGGCTGCCGCCGGAAATGCTGTCGATCGTCACCGGCGACCCGCGCGAGATCGCCGACGAAATGCTGACCAACGCCGACGTCGACCTCGTCACGTTCACCGGCGGCGTGCCCATCGGCAAGTACATCGCCGCCAAGGCCGTCTACAAGCGGCAGGTGCTGGAGCTCGGCGGCAACGACCCGATCATCGTCATGGAGGATGCCGACCTCGACGAGGCCGCCACGCTCGCCGCTACCGGCTCGTACAAGAACTCCGGCCAGCGCTGCACGGCGATCAAGCGGATGCTCGTGCACGAGAAGGTCGCCGACGCCTTCGTCGAGCGGCTGGTGGCGAACACGCGTGCATGGACGTACGGCGACCCCACCGACCCCGCCGTCGACATGGGCACGGTGATCGACGAGGCCGCGGCCCGGAACTTCGAGGCGAAGGTGAACGCAGCGGTGGCGGAAGGCGCGAAGCTGCTGGTGGGCAACGAGCGCCGCGGCGCCTCCTATTCGCCCACGGTGCTCGACCACGTCGATCCGGCCATGGACGTCGTGCGGACCGAGACGTTCGGGCCGGTCTCGCCGGTGATCCGCTTCCGCGACATCGACGAGGCGCTCCGCATCGCGAACGGAACGGCCTACGCGCTGTCCTCTTCCGTATGCACGAACCGGCTCGACTACGTGACCCGCTTCGTCTCCGAGCTGCAGATGGGGACCGTCAACATCCGCGAAGTGCCCGGCTACCGGCTGGAGCTCACGCCGTTCGGCGGCATCAAGGACTCGGGGCTCGGCTACAAGGAAGGCGTCCAGGAGGCGATGAAGAGCTTCACCAACGTCAAGACGTACTCGCTGCCGTGGTAACTCTCGTCGACTTTGTCGCGTCGAATCGTCCGGCTCTGCCGGCGATTCGGCGGAAATGCCACCGGACGAAAGTAGGGTTCTACTTTTGTCCGATTAGTTAATGCAGACGCTGCTCAATCTTCTCGCCGGGGTATCGCTGCTCGTCTGGGGCACGCACATCGTCCGCACGGGCATCCTGCGGCTGTACGGCGGTGACCTCCGCCGCGTGCTGCGGCGCAGCGTGTCGAAGCGCGTGTCCGCGTTCTTCGCTGGCCTCGGGGTCACCGGGCTCCTCCAGAGCAGCACCGCCACCGCGCTGATCGTCGCCGCGTTCGCGGGCCAGGGCCTCATCGGCACCGCGCCGGCGCTGGCGGTGATGCTCGGCGCCGACGTCGGCACGTCCCTCGTCGTGCTGGCCCTCTCCTTCGACCTGTCGTGGCTGGCGCCGCTGCTGATCTTCGTCGGCGTCGTCCTGTTCCTGTCGCGCCAGGCGACGCAGATCGGACGCTTCGGCCGCATCCTGATCGGCCTCGGCCTCATCATGTTCGCGCTGCAGTGGATCTCGCTGGCGGCGAAGCCCGTCGTGCAGGCGGCCGGCGTCAAGGTGATCTTCGCGTCGCTGACGGGCGACGTGCTGCTCGACATGCTGGTCGCCGCGATGCTGACGATCATGTGCTACTCGAGCCTCGCCGTCGTGCTGCTGCTCGCGGCGCTGGCCGGGCTCCAGGTGCTGTCGCTGCCGGTGGCGCTCGGGCTGGTGCTCGGCGCCAACCTCGGCAGCGGCCTCCTCGGAATGCTGTCGACGCTGCGCTCGCCGCCGGAAGCGCGCCGCGTCACCCTCGGCAACTTCCTCTTCAAGCTGATCGGCTGCGTGATCGCGATCCCCTTCGTGGGCCGAATCGAGACCTGGATCGACGGTCTCGCGCTCGACAGCGCCCGCGAGGTCGTGCTGTTCCACCTGATGTTCAACGTGGCGCTGGCGCTCATCTTCGTGTTCTTCACCGACCGCATCGCCGCGATCGCCGAGCGCCTGCTCCCGGACCGGCCGTCGGCGGACGACGCCGCGAAGCCGCGTTACCTCGATCCTTCCGCGCTGCCCACGCCCGCGCTCGCGATCTCCCTCGCCGCGCGCGAGGCGCTGCGCATCGGCGACGTGATCGAGCAGATGCTCGCCGGCATGCTGACGGTGCTGAAGACCAACGACCGCACGCTGGCGCAGCGGCTGCGCCAGATGGACGACGTCGTGGACGAGCTGTACACGGCGGTCAAGCTGTACCTGACGCAGATCTCGCGCGAGTCGCTCGACGAAGGCGAAGGCCGCCGCTGGGCCGACATCGTGTCGTTCACGATCAACCTCGAGCAGATCGGCGACATCATCGAGCGCGTGCTGACCGATCTCGAGGAGAAGAAGATCGAGAAGGGCCGCAACTTCTCCGACGCCGGCATGGCCGAGATCTTCGACCTGCACGCCCGCCTGATCGCCAACCTGCGCCTCGGGCTGTCGGTGTTCCTGAACGGCGACCTGAAGAGCGCGCAGGAGCTCCTCGCGCAGAAGGTCCTGTTCCGCGATCTCGAGCGCGCGTACGCCGACACGCACCTCGCGCGGCTCGCCGGCAACACGGTCGACTCGATCGAGACGTCGTCGCTGCACCTCGACCTCATCGCCGATCTCCGGCGGATCAATTCGCACATCTGCTCGATCGCCTACCCGATCCTCGAGGAGGCCGGCGTGCTCGCGCGCACGCGCCTCAAGGCGCCCGACGTCGATCCCCTCGCCGCCGTGCGCGACGCCGAGGATCCGGGCGCGTGGCAAAAGCCCAAACCCAAGACGGCCTGACGATGGCACTCTCCCTCTCCGACATCTGCCTCCTATTCGCGCGGAAGGGCGGCCGCGAATACGACGGCGAAGGCGTGACGCAGCTCGAGCACGCGCTGCAGACCGCCGCGCAGGCCGAAGCCGCCGGCGCCACGCCGGCGCTCGTCACCGCCGCGCTGCTGCACGACCTCGGCCACATGCTGAACGACCAGGGCGACACGCCCACGCTGCGCGGCGTCGACGACCTCCACCAGTTCGCCGCGCTGCCGTTCCTGCGCACAATGTACGGCGACGACGTGCTCGAGCCGATCCGCCTGCATGTGGACGCCAAGCGCTACCTCTGCGCCACGCGCGCGGGCTACTACGACGCGCTGTCCGCCGATTCCAAGCGCAGCCTCGTGCTGCAGGGCGGCGTCTACTCTCCCCCGGAAGCGGCGGCGTTCATCGCGCGGCCGTATGCCGCCGACGCCGTCAGCGTGCGCCTCTGGGACGACCTCGCCAAAATCCCCGGCGCCGCGACCCCGCCGCTCGCCCACTTCGTCGCAGCGCTCGAAGCCGCGCAGCGCGTCGCCGCGTAGCGCCGCGGCGACGACGATGCCGGCCGCCGAACTCTCGCTCGGGGTCACGCTCGCGGTGCTCGGCGCGGCGTTCCTGCATGCGCTGTGGAACGCGCTGCTGAAGGCATCCGCCGGCGATCCGATCCTCGACACCGCGCTGATCGTCGCCGGCTCGGCGGTGTGCGCGTTCGCGGTGCTGCCGTTCGTCGGCCTGCCCGCGGCGGCGGCCTGGAAGTACATGCTGCTGTCGTCGGCGATCCACTTCGCGTACTACATCACGCTCGCCGGCGCCTATCATCGCGGCGATCTCTCGTTCGCGTATCCGCTGATGCGCGGCGTCGCACCGCTCTTCGTGACGCTGCTCGGCGTGTTGTTCCTGGGCGAGCATCCGGGCGCGAAGATCCTGGTGGGCATTGCGCTGATCTCGACCGGCATCATCGTCATCGCGTGGTTCGCCGGCGGCCGCCATTCGCCCGCCGCCGCGGGCTGGGCGCTCGCCAACGCCGCGATCATCGGCAGCTACACGCTCGTCGACGGCGCCGGCGTGCGCGCGAGCGATGACGCCGCCGCCTATGTCAGCTGGCTCATCGCGCTCGAGGGCCTGCCGTTCCTCGCCTGGGTCCTGCTGCGGCGCGGCCGCAGTGCCGCGCGCTACGTGGGCGTGCGCTGGCGCCGCGGCCTGGCCGGTGGCGCCGCCAGCCTCGCCGCGTACGGAATCGTGCTGTGGGCGATGACGCGCGCGCCGGTCGCCGCCGTCGCCGCGCTGCGCGAGGTGTCGGTGCTGTTCGCGGCGCTGATGGGCTCGCTGGCGCTGAAGGAAGGCCTCGGATGGCGCCGGATGGCGGGCGCCGCGACGGTCGTGGCCGGCGTGGCCGCGCTGAAACTGTGAGCGGCCGGACGCGCCGGTGACGCTGCCCACGCACGCGCGCGTCGTCATCGTCGGCGGCGGCATCGCCGGCGCGTCGACGGCCTATCATCTCGCGCGCCTCGGCGTCACGGACGTCGTGCTGCTCGAGCAGGGCAAGCTCACGTGCGGCACGACGTGGCATGCGGCGGGGCTCGTCGGCCAGACGCGCGCGACGCGCAACGCGACCCGGATGAGCCGCTACGGCATCGAGCTCTACGCCGCGCTCGAGCAGGAGACCGGTCTCGCGACCGGATGGAAGCAATGCGGCAGCCTCAACGTCGCCGCGACGCCCGAGCGGATGAAGCTGATCCGGCGCCAGATGGCGCGCGCGCAGAGCTTCGGCGTGGAGTTCGAGTACGTCACGCCGGCGCAAGCCGGCGCGATCGCGCCGATCCTGCGCACCGACGACCTGGCGGGCGCCGTCTGGATTCCCGGCGACGGCAAGGCGAATCCCACCGATCTGACGCAATCGCTGGCCAAGGGCGCCCGCATGCGGGGCGTCGCCATTCACGAGGGCGTGCGCGTCACCGGCGTCACGCGGCACAACGGCCGGGTCAGCGCGCTTGCGTGGAGCGGCGGCGGCGCGAGCGGCGAGATCCGCTGCGAGACCGTCGTCAACTGCGCCGGCCAGTGGGCGCGCGAGTTCGGCCGCGTCGCCGGCGTCAACGTCCCGCTCCATTCCGCCGAGCATTTCTACGTCGTCACGCGGCCCATCGCCGGCGTGACGCCGGCGCTCCCGGTGATCCGCGATCCCGACGGCTTCATCTACTACAAGGAGGAAGTGGGCGGCCTCGTGATGGGCGGGTTCGAGCCGGTCGCCAAGCCGTGGAACGTCGAGCCCATTCCCGACGGCTTCGAGTTCCAGCTGCTGGCCGAGGACTGGGACCAGTTCGAGCCGCTGATGCGCAACGCGATCCATCGCACGCCGTGCCTCGAAACGGCGGAGATCCGCATGCTGCTGAACGGCCCGGAGAGCTTCACACTCGACGGCAACTTCATCCTCGGCGAGGCGCCTGAGCTGCCGGGCTATTTCGTCTGCGCCGGATTCAACTCGGCCGGCATCGCCAACTCGGGCGGCGCGGGGCGGCTGATCGCCGAATGGATCGTCGGCGGCGAGGCGCCGCACGACGTGTTCGACATCGACGTGCGGCGCTTCACCCCGCTGCACGCCAACCGCCTCCACCTGTCCGACCGCACTGTGGAGACGCTCGGGCTCCACTACGCGATGCGCTGGCCGCGCGAGGAGCTCGTCACCGTGCGGCCGCTGCGGCGCTCGCCGCTCTACGACCGCCTGAAAGCACGCGGCGCGGTGTTCGGCACGAAGCTCAACTGGGAGCGGGCCAACTATTTCCTCCCGGCAGGCGCGCAAGTGCCGCCCTATACGCTCGACACGCCCGGCTGGCTGCCCTACGTGCTCGAGGAGCAGCGCGCGTGCCGCGAGGACGTCGTCGTGTTCGACCAGACGTCGTTCTCCAAATTCGTGCTGAAGGGCCGCGACGCGCTCGCGGTGCTGCAGCGCCTCTGCGCCAACGACGTCGACGTCGCCGTCGACCGCATGGTGTACACGGCGCTGCTGAACGCGCGCGGCGGCTTCGAGAGCGACCTCACCATCACGCGCGTCGCGCCCGACGCGTTCTTCATCCTGACCGGCTCGGCGCAGACGACGCGCGACTTCCAGTGGATCGAGCGGCACATCGGCGCGGACGAGCATGCGGCGCTCGTCGACGTCACGAGCGGCTATTCGGTGATCTCGCTGATGGGTCCGAAAGCCCCGGCGCTGCTCGCGCGGGTCTCGCCGGACGACGTGTCGAAGGACGGCCTGCCGTTCTCCGCGGCGCGCGAGATCGACGTCGGCTACGCGCGGGCGCGCGCCGCGCGCATGAGCTACGTCGGCGGCCCCGGCTACGAGCTCACGGTGCCCACCGACCAGTGCGTGACGCTCTACGAGGCGCTGCAGTCGGCCGGCACCCAGCATGGGCTCGTCGACGCCGGCTACTACACGATCGACGCATTGCGCATCGAAGCCGGACGGCGCGCCTGGGGCGCCGAGCTCTCGCCCGACGAGACGCCGTGGGAAGCCGGGCTGGGCTACGCGGTGAAGCTCGACAAGCCGTCGCCGTTCATCGGCCGCGACGCGCTCGTCGCGCAGCGCGACGCCGGCGTCAGGAAGCGGCTCGTGCAGTTCACGTTCGACGATCCGCGCGCGTTCCCGTGGGGCGGCGAGCCGGTGTGGATGGACGGACGCAACGTCGGCGAGCTCACGTCCGCCGGCTACAGCCGCGCGCTCGGCCGCGCGGTGGCGCTGGGCTACGCGCGCGCCGACGCGACGCTCACCGACGCCATGCTCGCCGCGGCGCGCTTCGAGGTGGATCTCGCCGGTGAGCGCTGCCCGGTGACCGCCCACGTTGGCAAGACGCGCCCGGCTGTGGTCTGATACGCCGATTCGGGCACGATCTCTACTTCCTTCCCTTGACGTCTTCACTACGCTACACGGCGCCGCCGCGCCGCGGCCGCACGCCGTCGAAGGACGGCACGACGACGACGAGCCAGGTCCAGAGCCTGACGCGCGGCCTGTCCATCCTCGAATCGCTCGCGCAGGCCGAGGGCGGGCTCACGCTGACCGATCTCGCCCACCGCTCCACGCTCGCGCCGTCGACGGCGCACCGCCTGCTCGCCACGCTGGAGAAGATGGGCTACGTCTACCAGGCGGGCGAGCTTGGCCGCTGGTACGTCGGCGTGCAGGCGTTCACCGTGGGCTCGAGCTTCCTCGCGAGCCGCGACTTCGTCGCGCAGAGCCACCCGTACATGCGGCGCCTGATGGAGCAATCGGGCGAGACGGCGAACCTCGGCATCCTCGACGGCACCGAGGCGGTGTTCGTCGACCAGGTGCAGTGCCGCGAGATGATGCGGACGATCGTCAAGCTCGGCAGCCGCGTCCCGCTGCACGCGTCGGGCGTGGGCAAGGCGATCTTCGCGTCGCTCGGCGACGAGCAGATCGACGCGATCCTGAAGGTCAAGGGACTGCCGCGGATCACCGAGAACACCATCACCGCGCCCGAGACGATGTGGGCGACGGTGCGCGTGATCCGCCAGCGCGGCTGGTCGTTCGACGACGAGGAACACGCGCTCGGCACGCGCTGCGTGGCGGCACCCGTCTACGACGAGCACGCGGAGCCGCTCGGCGCGATCTCGCTCGCAGGGCCGTCGTCACGGCTGCCCGACGTCCGGATCAAGCAGCTGGGGCCGCTGGTGGCACACACGGCGGAAGAGCTGACGCGGCGCCTCGGCGGCCGCTGGCCGCACCCCCACTAGCCGCGGCGGCGCATCCGCGCCAGCCGGCGGTCGAGGTCGGCGCCCGGCGCGCGCGGGGTCCAGCGCGCCAGCAGGTCGTCCATCGCGGCGAAGTCGTTGCAGGCGAGCACGACGTCGCAGCCCGCGGCCACCGCGGCGTCGGCGCGCGCGACGATGTCGCCGGCGCCTTGCGCGCCGGCCATCTCGAGATCGTCGCTGAAGATGAGCCCGTCGAAGCCGAGCTCGCCGCGCAGCACCGTCTGCAGCCAATACGGCGAGAACCCCGCCGGCTCGGCCGCAACGTCCGGGTACACGATGTGCGCCGGCATCACGCCGTCGAGCGCCTCGGCGTCGATCAGCGTCGCGAACGGCGCGAGGTCGGCGGCGGCGATCTCGGCGAGCGGCCGCGGATCGACCGGCAAGGCGACATGCGAGTCGGCGGCGACGCGGCCGTGTCCCGGAAAATGCTTGCCGACGGTGGCCATGCCGCCGGCGTGCAGGCCCGCGCACAGGGCGCCGGCCAGCGCCGCGACGATCGCGGGGTCCGCGTGGAACGCGCGCGTGCCGATGACCGCGCTCGCGCCATGGTCGAGATCGAGCACCGGCGTGAAGCTGAAATCGACGCCGCACGCGGAGAGCTCGTCGGCGATGACGCCGCCCCAGTACGCCGCCTCCTCGCGCGCGCCGCGCGGATCGCCGTCGTAGCGCTCGCCCAGCGTGCGCATCGGCGGCACCGCCGTGAAGCCGGCGCGGAACCGCTGCACCCGCCCGCCTTCGTGGTCGACGGCGATTGGCAGCGGCGGCTCGCGCAGCGCGGCAATCGCGCCGGTGAGCGCTGCCAGCTGCGCCGGCGATTCGTAGTTGCGGGCGAACAGGATCACGCCGCCGACGCGCGGATGGACCAGGCGAACGCGATCGGCCTCGGTGAGCGTCGTGCCCTCGACGCCCAGCATGACCGGCCCTGCCGTCGACGCGGCCGCCGTCATTCGCCGCCGGGCGCCGCGCCTTCGCGGAGCAGCGCCTTCATCTGCCGCACGGCCTCGCGGAGGCCGACGAACACCGAGCGCGAGACGATCGCGTGGCCGATGTGGAGCTCGCGCACGCCGGGCAGCGCGGCGACGCTCTGGACGTTGAAGTAGTTGAGCGCGTGTCCCGCATTGAAGCGCATGCCGAGCGCGCGCACGGCCTCGCCGGCGGCGCGGATCTTCGCGAGCTCGGCGACGACGGCCGGCGACTCCGGATCGCGGCCCTTGACGTGGAACGCGTGCGCGTACGGGCCCGTGTGGATCTCGCACACGCGCGCGCCGATGCGCGCGGACGCCTCGACCTGCGCGGCGTCGGCGTCGATGAACACCGACGTGCGGATGCCGGCGCCGGCGAGCCGCGCGACGATGTCGCGCAACCGCGCTTCCTGCGCGACGATGTCGAGTCCGCCTTCGGTCGTGACCTCCTGGCGGCCCTCGGGGACGAGCATCGCCATCTCCGGCTTCAGGCTGCAGGCGATGCCCACCATCTCGTCGGTGGCGGCCATCTCGAGGTTGAGCTTGATGTGGACGAGCTCGCGTAGCCGGCGGACGTCCTCGTCCTGGATGTGGCGCCGGTCCTCGCGCAGGTGAACGGTGATGCCGTCGGCGCCGCCGAGGTGCGCCTCGACCGCCGCCCACACGGGGTCGGGCTCGTAGGTGCGACGCGCCTGGCGCAGCGTGGCCACGTGGTCGATGTTGACGCCGAGTTCGATCATGCCGTCCCGTCCTTCATGGCGTTTCGCTTTCCTCGTCGAGCGCCTGCAGGTCCTGCACGACGCGGCGGCTGAAAATGCGCCGCTCCTCGAGGTAATGGTCGAGGACCGTGCGCATCAGCTGCTTCGCCTCGGCGGCCACGCGGGCATCGGCGTAGCGCTCGTGCGCCAGCGCCAGCAGCGTCTCGCCGCGCACCACCGGCCAGCGCAGGCCGGGCTCGGCGGCGTGCCGCCGCGGGCCACGGTCGAAGGCGTAATGGTAGCGTTGCGCGGGGTCGACCGGCGCGCCGCCATCCTCGTGCGTCAGCGGCATCGCATAGCCCAGCTCGGCCAGCAGCCGCAGCTCGAATCGGCGGAGGATCGCCCCCTGCTCCGCCGGCGCCGCGTGCCGGGTGAGCGCGTCGAGCGCCGCCTCGTAGTCGCTCCAGAGCGCCGGATGCGCGTCCTCGCGCGGCAGGAGCTTCAGCACGAGCTCGTTGAGATAGAAGCCGCAGAGAAGCGCGGACCCCCCGGGAAGCGGCAGACCGCCGCGCCACTCGGCCTTGATCAGCGTCTTGAGCTCGCCGGCGCCCGCCCACGAAAGCGCCAGCGGCTGGAACGCGTTGAGGAGGCCGCGGAGCTCGGAGCGCGGGCGCTTGGCGCCGCGCGCGACCATCGACACGCGGCCGAACGCCGGCGTGAACGCCTCGACGATCAGGCTGGTCTCGCGGTACGGATACGTATGCAGGACGAAGCCCGGCTCGTCGTCGTGGCGGTCGCGAAGCTGCCTCGCCATCCCGGGCGCCCTCAGTAGCCGAGCCGCGCGAGCGCGGCGTCGCTGTCGCCCCAGCCGCGCTTGACCTTGATCCACACCTCGAGATAGACGCGGCCGCCGAACAGACGTTCCATGTCGGCCCGCGCCTGCGACGCGATCGCCTTCATTCGCGTGCCGCCTTCGCCGAGCAGGATCGCGCGCTGGCTGGCCTTGTCGACGAGCACCGTGGCGTCGATCCGCCGCAGCTCGCCCTCGTGGACGAAGCGCTCGATCGTGACGGTCGTCGCGTAAGGCACCTCGTCGCCCAGCTGGCGGAAGATCTTTTCGCGGATGAACTCCGCAGCGAGGAAGCGCTCGTCTCGATCGGTGACGTCGTCCACCGGATACAGCGGCGGCGACTCCGGCAGCAGGCCGGCGATCACGCCTTCGAGCGTGTCGAGGTCGGTGCCGCGCTCGGCCGACACTGGCACGAGCGCGGCAAAATCGCGCAGCGCAGCGACTTCCGCGAGACGCGGCAGCAGCGCCGATTTCTCGCCGACGAGGTCGATCTTGTTGAGCGCCGCCACCACGGGCAGTCCCCGCGGCACGAGCTCCAGGACCGCGCGGTCGGCCGCGACGATGCGCCCGGCGTCGACCACCCAGACCACGACGTCGACGCCGCCCAGGCTGTCCCGCACCGTGCGATTGAGCCGGTCGTTCATCGGCGACCGATGCCGCGTCTGGAAGCCCGGCGTGTCGACGAACACGAACTGGGCGTGGTCGCGCGTCAGGATGCCCGCGATCCGGTGCCGCGTCGTTTGCGGCTTCTTCGACGTGATGCTGATCTTCTCGCCGACGAGCGCGTTCAGCAGCGTGGACTTGCCGACGGACGGACGGCCGACGATCGCGACGTGGCCGCAGCGGAACGCGGGCGTCGCCGCCGCGTTTGCATCACTCATCGCGGCGGATCGCCGGCGGCCCGCGCGTAGGCCTGCGCCGCTGCGTCCTGCTCGGCCGCGCGGCGGCTCGCGCCGTGGCCCTGCGTGACGAGGTCGAGCGAAGGGATGCGGCAATCCACCGTGAACTGCTGCGCATGCGATTCGCCGGTGGTCGCGGCGATCGCATACTCGGGCACCGGCATCCGCCGCGCCTGCAGCCACTCCTGCAGCCGGGTCTTGGGATCCTTGCCGAGCATCGCGGGATCGGCGTCGCGAAGGACGTCGGCGAACACCTCGTCGACCACCGAGCGCGCGGCTGGGAAGCCGCCGTCGATGAACACGGCGCCGATCACCGCCTCGAGCGCGTCCGCGACGATCGAGCTGCGGTCGGCGCCGCCGCTCTTCTGCTCGCCTTCGCCCAGCCGGATCTCGGCGCCCAGGCCGAGGCGCCGGGCGACGACCGCGAGCGTCTCGCGGTTGACGAGGCCGGCCCGCGCGCGCGACAGGTCGCCCTCGGGCAGCTGCGGAAAGCGCTCGAACAGCGTTAGCGCGACGATGCAGTTGAGGACGGCGTCGCCGATGAACTCGAGGCGCTCGTTGTGCGTGGCGCCGAAGCTCCGATGCGTCAGCGCCTGGCGGAACAGCGCAGGATCGCGGAACTCGTAGCGAAGACGTTCGCGCAGGCCGGCGGCCATCTCGGGCGGCGTCAGCGCTGCGCCGTCGCGTCGAACTCCAGCAGGATGCTCGCGTTGCCGATCATGTGGAGGATGCGTTGCCATGAGACCGATGCGACGATCGCATTGCCGTCGCGCGACACCTGGACGTCCGAGGGCCGGACCGACTCGATGTAGCCGGCCGAGAGCTTGCGCTCGAACGCGCGGCGGATTTCCTGCAGGTTGCCGGTGGGGGAATCGTCGAGGGAGGTTTCGAGCGCCTTCTTCACCGACAGGTACTCGACGTACGCGGGCATGATGCGGAAGCTGACCAGCGCGAGGGTCACCACCACCGCCGCCACGAACAGAAAACCGAGAATCGTCAACCCTCGCTGGTGCCGCTCCATGCCCTTTCCCCCTTGCGCGATCCCGAAGGCGGCCGTCAGCGGATGCCGCTGCCCACGCGCTTGAACGCGAACGACGAGATGTCGTCCCAGTTGAACCAGATGAAGAATGCCTTGCCGCGGATGTGATCGTCGGGGACGAAGCCCCAGTAGCGGCTGTCGTCGCTGTTGTCCCGGTTGTCGCCCATCATCAGGTAGTGGCCGGCGGGCACCTTGCAGGTAAAACCGCGCTCATTGTAGTCGCAATTCTCGCGGCCCGGAAAACTGCGGACGTTGAGCGGATACACGGGCGGGACCTGGGGATTGACCCCGATCGTGTGCTCCCGGGCCGGGCCCGGCGCCGTGGTTTCCAGCCGTCGCTCCAGCGTGTCGAAGCGCAGGCCCTCGAGGTAGCTGTAGGTACCGTCCGCCTTCTGGGGCCAGGGCTCGCCGTTCACCCGGATCTGCTTGTCCCGGTACTCGACCACGTCGCCGCCGACGCCCACGACGCGCTTGATGAAGTCCTGCGTCGGATTGACCGGGTAACGGAACACGACGACGTCGCCGCGCTGCGGGTCGCCGAGCGGAATGACCTTTTTCTCGATGATCGGCAGCCGCAGCCCGTAGATGAACTTGTTGACCAGGATGAAGTCGCCGACCTCCAGCGTGGGCCGCATCGACGACGACGGGATCTTGAACGGCTCGGCCAGAAACGAGCGCAGGAGGAAGACGATCAGCAGGACCGGAAAGAACGCCTTCGAGTACTCGACCCACGACGGCTCGCGCAGCGCGGCCTGCTCGACGTCGGCGCGCTGGACGGCCACGCCGTCGCCGCGGCGCTGCTGGAGGTCGTAGTTGGCGAGCGCGCCGCGCGCGCGCTCGCGCCGGCGGCCGGCGAGCACGGCCTTGTCGAGCAGCCAGGCGGACCCGGTGACGATCGTCAGGAGGAACAGGATGAGCGCGAAGTTCATGGCATGAGCGGGAGTCGTTGCGGCGCGCGGATTGTCGCATGGCCCGCATGGCCGGATGCCGCCGTCCGAACCTCGAAACCGTCGATTCGTCCGACGGCGCGGCGCTGCCGACGCGCGCGCCTCACTTCTCGCCCACCTGCAGGATCGCGAGGAACGCCTCCTGAGGAATCTCCACGCTGCCCACGGCCTTCATGCGCTTCTTGCCGGCCTTCTGCTTCTCGAGCAGCTTCTTCTTGCGCGTGATGTCGCCGCCGTAGCACTTCGCGAGCACGTTCTTGCGCAGCGCCTTGATCGTCTCGCGCGCGATGATCTGCGCGCCGATCGACGCCTGCACGGCGACGTCGAACATCTGCCGCGGAATCAGCGAGCGCATCTTCGCGGCGACCTCGCGGCCGCGGTAGATCGCGACCGACCGGTGCACCATCACCGACAGCGCATCGACGCGCTCCGCGTTGATCAGGATGTCGAGCTTCACGACGTCCGCGGCCCGGAACTCCTTGAACTCGTAGTCGAGCGACGCATAGCCGCGCGACACGGACTTCAGCTTGTCGAAGAAGTCCATCACGACTTCGGCCATCGGCAGCTCGTACGTGAGCATCACCTGGCGGCCGAGATACTGCATGTTCTTCTGCATGCCGCGCTTCTCGGTGCAGAGCGTGATCACCGGGCCGACGTATTCCTGCGGCATCAGGATCGTCGCCGTGATGATCGGCTCGCGGATCTCCTCGACGCGCGAGAGGTCGGGCAGCTTCGACGGATTCTCGATCTCGTTGACGGTGCCGTCGCGCATCAGCACCTGGTAGATCACGGTGGGCGCCGTCGTGATGAGGTCCATGTCGTACTCGCGCTCGAGCCGCTCCTGCACGATGTCCATGTGCAGCAGGCCGAGAAAACCGCAGCGGAAGCCGAAGCCCAGCGCCTGCGACACCTCCGGCTCGTAGTGCAGCGACGCGTCGTTCAGCTTCAGCTTGTCCAGGGCGTCGCGCAGCGCCTCGTACTGATTCGACTCGACCGGATAGAGGCCGGCGAACACCTGCGGCTTCACCTCCTTGAACCCGGGCAGCGCCGCCGCGGCGGGCCGGGCGGCGAGCGTCACCGTGTCGCCTACCTGCGCGGCCTTGAGCTCCTTGATGCCGGCGATGACGAAGCCGACGTCGCCGGCGGTGAGCCGCTCGCGCGGCGCCGAGCGCGGCGTGAACACGCCGACCTGCTCGCAGTTGAACGTCGCGAGGTTCGCCATCAGCAGGATCTTGTCCTTCGGCCGCAGCGTGCCGTCCATCACGCGGACGAGCATGACGACGCCGACGTAGTTGTCGAACCACGAGTCGATGATCAGCGCCTTCAGCGGCCCGTCCGGGTCGCCCTTGGGCGGCGGAATGCGGGCGATGACCGCCTCGAGGATGTCGTCGATGCCCTCGCCCGTCTTGGCGCTGGCGAGCACGGCGTCGTGCGCGGGGATGCCGATGATGTCCTCGATCTCCTCCATCACCCGGCTGGGCTCGGCCGACGGCAGGTCGATCTTGTTCAGCACCGGCACGACGGTGACGCCCTGCTCGATGGCGGTGTAGCAGTTGGCGACCGTCTGCGCCTCGACGCCCTGCGAGGCGTCGACGACCAGCAGCGCGCCTTCGCAGGCGGCGAGCGAGCGCGACACCTCGTAGGCGAAGTCGACATGGCCCGGCGTGTCGATCAGGTGGAGCTGGTAAGTCTCGCCGTCGCGGGCCTTGTAGATCAGCGCGGCGGTCTGCGCCTTGATGGTGATCCCGCGCTCGCGCTCGAGGTCCATCGAGTCCAGCACCTGCTCGCTCATCTCGCGGTCGGACAGGCCGCCGCAGCGCTGGATGAAGCGATCGGCCAGCGTCGATTTCCCGTGGTCGATGTGGGCGATGATCGAAAAGTTGCGGACGTTCTGCATGGACGGCGGCGCGGTGCCTTCAAGCACCCCGGCACGGCCGGCGGCCGGCGCAGGAAACTTGCGGAAAGTCTTGAATTTTAGCGGAAATTGCCGCCGATTGCCATGCGAATCACCCGCCGGACGGCGAGGATTGCTGCGCTGCGAGCGCGCGGGTCACGGCGGCAGGGTCGAGGCGGTGGTGGCAAAGCTCCGCGCCGGCGTGCTCGTCGCCCAGCAGGACGACCGGCACGCGCTCGCCGTAACGGGCCTCGAGCGCCGGGTGGGCGTCGACGTCGACCACGATGACCGGGACGCCGAAGCGCGCCGCCAGCGGCGCCAGCGCCGCCGCCATTTCGTCGCAGAGGTGGCAATAGGCGCGGGACAGCAGCGTAAGACTGACCCGCGCCGCGACGCTCACTCGCCGTTCGGCAGCTTCAGCGTGGCGAAGAACTGCGCCTCGCCGCGGCGCAGCTGCAGCGTCACCGCGGCGCCCTTGTCGAGCTTGCCGAGGAGCTCGTTGACCTGGGCCGCGCTCTTCGCATCGGTGGCCTGGCCGCGCTGGATGATCGCCGTGATCACATCGCCGGGCTGGACGTTGCCGCGCACCGTGCCCGAGACATCCTCGACGAGGACGCCGCCAGACTTCAGCTCGAGCTCCTTGCGCTGGTCGTCGTTGAGGTCGGTCAGCACGAGGCCCATCCGGTTGGGCTTGGCCTTTTCCTTCGGCGCCGGCGCGTTCCTGCCCTTCGCGGGCACCGCGACGTCGTCCTTCATCTCGGCGACGGTGACGGCGATGTCGCGCGTCGCGCCCTTGCGCCACACGGTGAGCGTGACCTTCGTGCCCGGGCGCACGGAGGTGATGATCCGCGGCAGGTCGTTCGACGCGCGCACGTCGCGGTTGTCGACCTTGACGATGATGTCGCCTGCCTCGACGCCGGCCTTCGCGGCCGGCCCGTCGCGCTCCACGCTGTTGACGAGCGCGCCCATCGCCGACTTGAGGCCGAACGCCTCCGCCGCCTCCTTCGAGACCTCCTGGATCTGCACGCCGATGCGCCCGCGCGTCACCCGCCCCTTGTCCTGCAGCTGCTTGACGCTGTTCATCGCGATGTCGATGGGCACGGCGAACGCCAGGCCCATGTAGCCGCCGGTGCGCGAGTAGATCAGCGAGTTGATGCCGACGACCTCGCCGCGCATGTTGAAGAGCGGGCCGCCGGAGTTGCCCGGGTTGATCGCGACGTCCGTCTGGATGAACGGGACGAGGTTCTCCTGCGGCAGGTCGCGCCCCTTCGCGCTGACGATCCCGGCCGTCATCGTGTTCTCGAGGCCGAACGGCTTGCCGATGGCGACGACCCATTCGCCGACCTTGAGCTTGTCGGGATCGCCGATCGTCACCTTGGGCAGGTCCTTCGCCTCGATCTTCAGCAGCGCGATGTCCGAGCGCTTGTCGGAGCCGATCACCTTCGCCTTGAACTCGCGCTTGTCGGACAGGCGCACGTTCACCTCGTTGGCGTCGTCGACGACGTGCGCGTTGGTCACGATGTAGCCGTCGGCGGAGAGGATGAAGCCTGAGCCGGTGGATTGCGCCTCGAAGTCACGCTCGGGGCCGCGGCGGGGGATCTGCCCGAAGCGGCGGAAGAACTCGTAGAACGGGTCGTCCTCGGACAGGTCCGGCATCCCTCGCGGGCTGCGCTTCACCGTCTGCGTGACGTCGATCGAGACCACGGCGGGACCCTGCCGCTCGTAGAGATCGGTGAAATCGGGCAGTCCGGCGGCGCGTCCGACTCCCTGGCCCTGCGCCGGCATGGCGGCGAGCGTGAGGAAGGCGGCGGTGAGCGTGGCGAGTGGGAGCGCGGCGGCGAGCCGGCGAAGCGGGCGAACATCCATGGCGGGCTTTCGGGGGAAACGGTGCGAGCGGAACTAGGATACTGAAAATGGGGGCGGCGCGCCGCCGGTTTCAACGGCGCGCGACCGAATTGCCGATCTGTCGCACCGTCGCGGGGGGCACCTCCCCCATGACCGTCACGACATTATCGTCCTGCTTGACGCTGTACACGTTGAGGCCACCCTCGCCGGGGCGCATGCCGAGCGGCACCGACGCCGTGGCGAACGGCTCGATGAACACGCTGATGGCGACGAGGCCGTCGCTGAAGACGATGTGCGCGACCGGATTCTTGCGCCCCTGCAGCTTCCGGTAGCCCTCCATGATCTTGCCGAAGCCTGCCGGCACGCGGGTCGCGCCCCAGCCGGTCTCGTGGACTTCGACGTCGCCGGCCGAAAGCTGCTTGACGCGCCATTCCGGCGGCACCTTCGGCCACGACGGCTCGACCATCGCCTTTTCGATCTTCGCGTTGACCTGCACGTCCGTGAACGCGAACTGCTCGACCACTTCGCCGCGGTCGTTGACCATGCGCGCCTTCAGCAGCAGCCCCGTGTCGACGTCGGACCAGAAGCGGTGGCCGTAGCGGAGGCCGTCGCGCGGCTCGAACGCGACGACGTCGGCAATGTGGCCCCCGACGCGCTCGCGCTCCAGCGCGCGGAAATCGTAGAACTGGGCGAGCGACTTCTGCTGCTCGGACGACACCGAGGGAAACGCGTTGCGGAACGTGCGCGGCTCGACGCGGACGACCTGCGCGTCCGGGAAATACGTGCGCACCTCGCCCATGTTGCGGATCACCTCGCGCGCGGGGCCGTCGAGGCTCACGAGCTTCTCGGTTTCCTTGCCGCCGTCGTACAGGTGGACGAGCCGGGACGACTCGACGCGCGTGCCGCGCTGGTAGACCACGGTGCCGACGTAGGAGAGCTCGCGGGCGGCCTTGGCGACGCGGGCGAGCCACTGGTTGGCTTCCTCGGCACGCGCCGACGCGGCGAACAGCAGCAGGACCAGGGCGACGGGCGGGAGCGCGTAGCGCCGCGCCGGCCGGGTCGACGTGCGAGGTGCCCCCATAGGCGCTTCAGCGGGTCACGGCCGGTCAGCCGGCGTTTCGGCCGGCTGGGTGCCGACGGCGCGCATATAGGGTCCCATCTGCATGGCCGTGGCGGGGGAGTACTCCTGGTGCGCGAGCAGGTAATCGGCAGGCACCGTGGATGGGCGCAGCCGCGCGGCGCTGAGGCTTCCCGCTTCGCTGGCCTTGGCGACGGCCGCCGGGCTTTCCCCGATGACCGACATCGCCGTCCAGCCGACGACCGTGACGGCGGCTACCGTGGCCGCCGCGGCGAAGATCCATGTGGCGGGGGGCGTGGCCGCCCGCGTCCGCGGCGCCAGCACAGTGGGCTCCGCTGCCAGCCTCGCGGCGAATCGCGCCGTGTAGCCGCACGGGATCGACGACGAGCCGCGCAGCGACTCGCCGATCACGTGGTAGCACGACCAGGTGGCCACCAGGTCCGGCTTGGCCAGGCTGCCGCACAGGCTGTCGAGCTCGCTGGGGTCGAGGTCGCCGTCCATCAGGCGCGAAAGATTTTCGTTCATCACCATCTCCGGTTCTCTTCGGTCCCGAGCATCGGCCGCAGTTCGGCGGCGATGGCTTCGCGCGCGCGAAAGATGCGGGATCGTACCGTGCCGATCGGGCATTTCATGACGTCTGCAATTTCCTCGTAGCTCAGGCCGTCGATTTCGCGCAGCGTGATCGCGGTGCGCAAATCCTCAGGCAACTGATCCATCGCGCGGTTCACTGTTTCGGCGATCTGCTTGCCGATCAGCTCGTTCTCCGGCGTGGCGGTGTCCCGGAGCTGCTCGGCGTCCTCGAAATTCTCGGCTTCCTCGTGGTCGAAGCCGGTGGACGTGGGCGCGCGACGGCCCATCGCGACGAGATAGTTCTTCGCCGTGTTGATCCCGATGCGGTACAGCCAAGTGTAGAACGCGCTTTCTCCCCGGAAGCTCGGCAGCGCCCGGTACGCCTTGATGAACGCTTCCTGCGTCACGTCCTCGACCTCCGCCGGGTCGCGCACCAGCCGCGACAGCAGCCTGCCCAGCTTGCGCTGGTATTTCGTCACCAGCAGCTCGAATGCGCGCTTGTCGCCCCGTTGCGCTCGCTCTACGAGCTGCTGATCGACTTCGCGATCACCCATCCGCGGGTAGTCCCTGAATCAATGTCGTTGTTATGCCTGCCGAACGGCAGGCGCGGCAGCCGGCGAGCGGCTGGCGCCGCGGATGGGGCGTCCGCGGCGCGCCACGAGGGCGCACGCATCTCGCAACAGACCCGGCGGCGAGCGCTAAGTTCACGTGCATCCTAGGGTTATTCCCGCAGCCGCCCGGCGGTCAGTGTTTGTCCAGTACAACGGTCGACTGCACATCGCCGGTCACGAGGCCGCGATAGTTGCGCACGGCAGGGTGGCCCCAACCGGCCAGCAGCGCGCGCGCCGGGGCGTCGACGAGGCCGAGCGCCTCCAGCACCGCGATGACGGCGGGATAGAGGCCCCGCTTCTGCCCGTCCGCCACCTTCACTGCGATGCCGAGACCGTGGCTGCGCACGCCGAGCGCCTGGACGCCCTCCGCGCCCACCTTGGCGACCCAGTCGCCGCGTCCCGCCTGCATCAGCGCGAGATCGCTGCGGCCCTCGCCCGACACCATTTCGGGGTGGCGAATCATCGCATCGGCGAGCACCTGGGGCGCCCGCCCGTAGCGGGGATCGGGCGCGCCCTCGGCCAGGCGCGCGAACGCATGCGCGAGGCGCGCGAGCGGGACGGCGTAATTCGGCGCGGAGCAGCCGTCGATGCCCGACACCAGCGCGGCGTCGGGCACGCCGGTGTACGCCGCGACTGCCGCGCGGATCGCCTGTTGCAGCGGATGCCCGGGAGCGAGGTAGTCGGCCTTGGACAGCCCGCACTGCGTGCAGTACGCCAGCATGCCGCTGTGCTTGCCGGAGCAGTTGTGGGCGAGCGGCGAATAAGGCGGCGGCGGCGGCACCTCGCCCTTCACGTCGTAGAACCCGGGCGCCTGCGTGCCGCACTGCAGGTCGCCGGGCGCGTTGCCGGCGCGCGCCAGCATGTCGGCCACCGCCGTGACGTGCCGCGGCTCGCCCGAGTGGCTCGCGCAGAGCAGCGCCGTCTGCGCCGTCGAATAGCCGAACCGCTCGAGGCCGCCGCCCGCGACGAACGGCAGCGCCTGCAGCGGCTTCAGCGCGCTGCGGGTGAACGTGAGCATGTCGGGGTCGCCGGCCGAGAACAGCAGGCGGCCCGCGCGATCGGTGACCGCGATCGAGCCGTAATGGACGCTCTCGACCGCGCCCCCGCGCGTGGCGACGGCGAGCTGCGCGTGGCGCGGGCCTGGCGACGGCGGGAAGGATTGAGCGGCGGGCATCCGGAGCGGCGGGCAAAAGTCGACCATTATCGCCTAGTCGACCGAAGCGCGCGGCCGCGCGCGCGCGGCCGGGACCGCGTCATCGGGCGGCGAGCGCCGCGCGGATCTGCTCCAGCGCGCCGGGATCCTCGATCGTCGTCAGGTCGCCGGGATCGCGTCCTTCGGCCAGCGCCTGGATCGAGCGGCGCAGCAGCTTGCCGGAGCGGGTCTTGGGCAGCAGCGCGACGAAGTGAACATGCGCCGGCCGGCCGATGGCGCCGAGCTCGCGATCGACGGTGTCCATCACCTCCTTCCGCACGGCGGCCGCGGCCTCCGGCGTGGCGACGCGCGCAGGATCCTTGACGACGACGAACGCCACCGGCACCTGGCCCTTGACGCCGTCGGCGATGCCCACGACGGCGACCTCGGCGACGCCGGCATGCGCCTGCACGGCTTCCTCGATCTCCCGCGTGCCGAGGCGATGGCCGGCGACGTTGATGACGTCATCGGTGCGGCCCAGCACGAAGTAATAGCCGTCGGCGTCGCGCGTCGCCCAGTCGAACGTCGAGTAGACGAGCTGGCCGGGGATCGTCTTGAAGTACGTCCCGATGAAGCGGTCGTCGTCGCCCCACACGGTGCTCATGCAGCCGGGCGGCAGCGGCGGCACGATCGTGAGCACGCCCTTCTGGTCGACGCCCACCTCGGCGCCCGTGATCTCGTCGAGCAGCCGGACATCGTAGCCGTACACGGGAAACGACGGCGAGCCGAACTTGCGCGGCGTCTCCTCCACGCCGGGCTGCGCCGACAGGATCGGCCAGCCGGTCTCGGTCTGCCAGTAGTTGTCGACGATGGCGACGCCGAGCGATTCGCTCGCCCAGCGCGCTGTCGGCTCGTCGAGCGGCTCGCCGGCCAGAAAAAGGTACTTCAGACAGGTCACATCATGCAGTTTCATGTGAACTGCATCGTGCTTTTTCAATACACGGATCGCCGTGGGCGAGCTGAACATCGTCTTCACGCCGTGCTCGGCGACGATCTTCCACCAGATGGCGGGATCGGGGCGGATCGGCAGGCCTTCGTACATGATCGTCGTCGAGCCGTTGATCAGCGGGCCGTAGATGATGTACGAGTGACCGACCACCCAGCCGATGTCGCTCGTGGTGAACATGGTTTCGCCGGGCGCGACGTCGAAGATCCGCCGCATCGACGACGCGAGCGCCACCGCGTAGCCGCCGGTGTCGCGCTGCACGCCCTTCGGCTTGCCGGTGGTGCCGGACGTGTAGAGGATGTACGAAGGCTCCGACGATTCCAGCCATGCGCACGGCACGCGATCGTCGATGTGCGCCTGCCGCAGCGCCGCGTAGTCGTGGTCGCGGCCCGCCGTCCGCGGCATGCCCGGATCGAGGCCGCGGTCGACGATCACCACGGCGCGCGGCGGATGCTTCGCGAGCCGGATCGCCTCGTCGACGAGATGCTTGTACGGAACCGTCTTGCCTCCGCGCATGCCGGCATCCGCGGTGACCATCGCCACCGGCCGCGCGTCGTCGATCCGCAGCGCCAGCGACGCCGCGGCGAATCCGCCGAACACCACGGAGTGGATCGCGCCGATGCGCGCGCACGCGAGCATGGCGAACGTCGCCTCCGGGATCATCGGCATGTAGACCAGCACGCGGTCGCCGCGCCCTACGCCTTGCGCCTGGAGGATCGCGGCGAAACGATTCACTTCCGCATGAAGCTCGTGGTACGTATGGGTGGCCGCGCGGCCGGTCTCGGTCGAGATATATATGAGCGCCGCCTGGTCCCCGCGCGCCGCGAGATGGCGGTCGACCGCGTTGTGGCAGAGGTTCGTGCGGCCGCCGACGAACCACCGGGCAAACGGCGGCCGCGCATCGTCCAGCACCTGCGCGAACGGCGTCTGCCACTCGATCAGCGCGGCTTCGTCGCGCCAGAAGCCCTCGCGGTCGGCGAGCGACCGGCGATGAAAATCGCGGTAGCCGGTCATGCGAACGCTGCCTCAGGGATGCGAGTCGGCGCCGATGCGCACGACCATGCGGCCGCGGACCATTCCCTTGATGTACGCGTCGAAGTGCTCGGGCAGCTCGTCGAAGTCGATCGTGCGCACCTGGTCGTGCACGCGGTCGGGACGCCACTGGACGGCGAGCTTGTTCCACAGCGTCTGGCGGAGCGACATCGGGCAGTTCACGCTGTCGACGCCGAGGAGCCCGACGCCGCGCAGGATGAACGGCGCCACCGACGTGTTGAGCTTCATGTCGGCGGCAAGGCCGACGGCCGCCACGCGCCCCGCCACCTGCATGGTCGACAGCAGCCACGCCAGCATGTCGCCGCCGAGGTTGTCGACGGCGCCCGCCCACGTCGCCTTGTCGAGCGGACGGATCCGCGAAAAATCGAGCGACTGGCGCAGCAGCACTTCCCGCGCGCCGATGCCCTTCAGGTATTCGGCCTCCTTCTCCTTGCCGGTGATGGCGACGACGTCGTATCCCTGCTTGGCCAGGATCTCGATCGCGACCGACCCCACGCCGCCGGTGGCGCCGGTGACGGCGACGCGACCGTGGCCGGGCTCCAGCCCGTTGTGCTCCATCAGGTGGACGGCGAGCGCGGCGGTGAAGCCGGCGGTGCCGAGCGTCATCGCGTCGAAGGCCGTCATGCTCTCGGGCCGGCGGACGACCCAGTCGGCCGGCACGCGCACGAGCTCGGCGTAGCCGCCGTCGTGCGCGACGCCGAGGTCATAGCCGGTGACGATCACCTTGTCGCCGCGCTTCCAGCGGGCGTCGTTGCTGCGCTCCACCGTGCCCGCCATGTCGATGCCGGCCACCGTGGGGTACTTGCGCATGATGCGTCCGGTGCCGTTGTACGACAGGGCGTCCTTGTAGTTGATCGTCGAGTACTTGGTCCGGATCAGGACATCGCCGGGATCGAGCTCCGCTTCGGTCATGTCCACGAAACGGCTTTGCACGACCTTGTCCTGCTCGAACGTGCGATAGGCCTTGAAAGTCTGCACGGGGGTCTCCTCCGGATGGGAATGGAACGCGTTCAGGACAGCGGTTCGGGCGGGGCGGCCGGCCCGGCGGGCGCGACGTGCGGGTGGGCCATGTATTCGCGCGTGCGCATCTCGATCAGCCGGCTCACGGTGCGGGGAAACTCCTGCGCGTTGGGGCCTTCGGTATACAGCGCTTCGGCGGGCGCTTCGGCCGAGGCCAGCAGCTTGACGCGATGATCGTACAGTATGTCGACGAGCCACGTGAAGCGCCGCGCCTGGTCGGCGGTGGCCGGCCCGAGCCGCGGAATGCCGGAGACCAGGAGCACCGCGAACCGCCGGGCGAGCTCGAGGTAGTCGCGCTGCGAGCGGGGTCCCGCGCAGAGCGTGGCGAAGTCGAACCAGGCCATGCTGCCGGACCGGCGGCGGGCGACCAGCGGACGCCCCTCGACGGTCAGGCGCGGGTCCTCGTCGGGGCCGCTCGCCATCGCGTCGAACGCGCGGCCGAGCGCCGCCTCGGCGGCCGGCCCCGCCGGCACGTGGAACGTGGGCGCCTGCGCGAGCGTGCGCAGCCGGTAGTCGACGCCGGCGTCCACCTCCAGGACGTCGAGCCAGCGCTCGATCAGCGCGATCGCAGGCAGGAAGCGCTCGCGCTGCAGGCCGTCGGGCCACAGCGTGTCGGGCCGATAGTTCGACGTCATGACGAACACGACCCCGCGCGAGAACAGCCCGTCGAGCAGCCGCCCGAGGATCATCGCGTCGGCGATGTCGGACACGTGGAATTCGTCGAAACAGACGAGGCGCCACTTGCGCGCGATCCGCTCGGCGACGAGCGTCAGCGGATCCGCCTCCTGCTTCAGCGTGGCGAGCGACTCGTGCACGTCGCGCATGAACGCGTGGAAGTGGACGCGCGTCTTGCGGCGCACCGCCACGCACGCGTAGAAGCTGTCCATCAGGAAGCTCTTGCCCCGGCCCACGCCGCCCCACAGGTAGACGCCGCGCGGCACGTCCGGCGGGGCGAACAGGCGCTTCAGCGTGGAGCGCCGCGCGGTGCGGAACGCGGCGAGCTCGTCGGCCAGAACCTGCAGCCGCTCGAGGGCGTCGGTCTGCGCGTGGTCCAGCATGATGCCCCGCGCCGAAAGCAGCGGGGCGAGGTAATCGAAGAGCGCGCCTTCGCGGCGCGCGATCTGTCCGGGGTAGTCGGCCCCGGTCACGCTCAGAAGTTCAAGGCGCGCTTGTCCACCGCGAGTGCGGCTTCCTTGGTCGCCTCGGACAGCGACGGATGGGCGTGGCAGATGCGCGCCAGGTCCTCGCTCGACGCGCCGAACTCCATCGCGACGACCGCTTCCGAGATCAGCTCCGACGCGACGGGGCCGATGATGTGCACGCCCAGGATGCGATCGGTCGTCGCATCCGCCAGCATCTTGACGAAGCCCGTGGTGTCGCCGAGCGCGCGGGCGCGGCCGTTGGCCGTGAAGGGGAACGTGCCCGCACGGTAGGCGACGCCTGCGGCCTTCAGTTGCTGTTCCGTCTGCCCGACCCAGGCGATCTCCGGCGACGTGTAGATCACCCACGGCACCGTGTTGAAATCGACGTGACCGTGCTGGCCGGCGATGCGCTCGGCCACGGCCACGCCCTCCTCCTCGGCCTTGTGCGCCAGCATCGGGCCGCGGACGACGTCGCCGATGGCCCACACGTTGGCGAGGTTCGTGCGGCACTCGGCGTCCACCGTGACGAAGCCGCGGGCGTCGAGCGCGAGGCCCACGGCCTCGGCGTTGAGGCCCGTCGTATGCGGGATGCGTCCGATCGAGACGATCAGGCGGTCGAACGGGACGGACTGCGCCTTGCCGGCGGCGTCGGCGTAGTCGACGGTGACGTCCTCGGGCGTGACGGCGACCTTGCCGATCTTCACGCCGAGCTCGATCGCGAGGCCCTGGCGCGTGAAAACCTTCTGCGCTTCCTTCGCCACCGCCTCGTCGGCCGCGCCGAGGAACGCGGGCAGCGCTTCCAGCACCGTCACCTTCGATCCCAGGCGGCGCCAGACGCTGCCCATCTCGAGACCGATGACGCCGGCCCCCACCACGCCGAGCCGCGCCGGAACCTCGGCAAGCGCCAGCGCGCCGGCGTTGTCGAGCACCCGGACGTTGTCGATCGCGACGCCCGGCAGCGCGCGCGGCGAGCTGCCCGTGGCGACGATCACGCTGCGCGCGACCAGCTCGGCAGCCCCCGGGCCCGTGACGGCGATCTTCCAGTGGTCGCCGTCCTTGCCCGCGAACGCGCCGAGGCCGTGGAAGAACGTGACCTTGTTCTTCTTGAACAGGTAGAGGATGCCGTCGTTGTTCTGCGTGACGACCTTTTCCTTGCGCGCCTGCATCCGCGGCACGTCGATCGAGAGGCCGGCGACGTCGATGCCGTGGGCGGCGAACGAATGGCCCGCGTGCTCGTAGTGCTCCGACGACTGCAGCAGCGCCTTCGACGGAATGCAGCCGACGTTCGTGCACGTGCCGCCGGGTGCCGGCTTGCCGTCCGGGCGCGACCAGTCGTCGATGCAGGCGGTGGCGAAGCCGAGCTGCGCCGCGCGAATGGCGGCGATGTAGCCGCCGGGCCCGCCGCCGATCACGACCACGTCGAACGTTTGCGCCATGGACTAGAGATCCAGCAGCATCCGCGCCGGGTCTTCCAGCGCGTCCTTGATCGCGACGAGCGACAGCACCGCCTCGCGGCCGTCGATGATCCGGTGGTCGTACGACTGCGCGAGGTAGTTCATTGGCCGCACCACCACCTGGCCGTTCTCGACCACCGCGCGCTCCTTGGTCGCGTGCACGCCCAGGATGGCCGATTGCGGCGGATTGATGATCGGCGTGGACAGCATCGAGCCGAAGACGCCGCCGTTGCTGATCGTGTACGTGCCGCCGGTCAGCTCCTCCACCGTCAGCTTGCCCTCGTTGGCGCGCTTGCCGTAGTCGGCGATCTGCTTCTCGATCTCGGCGACCGAGAGCTGGTCCGCGTCCCGCACGATGGGAACGACGAGGCCGCGCGGGCTGCCGACGGCGATGCCGACGTCGAAGTAGCCGTGATAGACGATGTCGTGGCCGTCGATCGACGCGTTCAGCGCCGGATATTTCCTCAGCGCGTGCACCGCCGCCTTCACGAAGAAGCCCATGAAGCCGAGCTTCACGCCGTGCTCCTTCTCGAAGCGCTCCTTGTAGCGATTGCGGAGCTCGATCACGGGCTGCATGTTCACTTCGTTGAACGTGGTGAGGATCGCGGCCGTCGATTGCGACTGCACGAGGCGCTCGGCCACGCGCTGGCGAAGCCGCGACATCGGCACGCGCTGCTCGGGACGCGCCCCCTGCGTCAGCGCTGGCGCGACCGGCGCGGGTTTCGCCGCGGGGGCCGGTTGCGCCGGCGCCGACGGCGCTGCCGGCGCGGGCGCCGTGCCCGCGGCGAGGACGTCGCCCTTGGTGATGCGGCCGCCGCGGCCGGTGCCGGCGACGGTGGCCGGGTCGATGGCGGCGTCGGCCATCATCTTGCGCGCGGCGGGCATCGCCGTGGCGGGAGCCGCAAACGGTGCCGCGGCTTGCGGTGCCGCAGTGGCCGGCGCTGGCGCTGCCGCGGGCGCCGCAGCCTTGGCCGCCGCCGGCGCGGGTGTCGCGGCGCCGGCGCCCGTCGCCTCCGTGTCGATGACGGCGATGACGTCGTTCGACGTGACCGTCGCGCCGTCGGGCTGCTTGATCTCGACCAGCACACCGTCGCTCGGCGCCGGCAGTTCCAGCACGACCTTGTCCGTCTCGACGTCGATCAGGTTCTCGTCGCGCTTGACCGCCTGCCCCGGCTGCTTGTGCCAGTTGACGAGCGTCGCCTCCGCCACCGATTCCGGCAGCTGCGGCACCTTGACTTCAATTCTCATGATTCTGCGTTTTCCCCTGTTAGCGCGCGAGCACCATCTCGCCACTCTGCAACTTTTCCGCGAACGCGTCCTCGATCAGCGCCTTCTGCTCGGCCATGTGCCGCGCCGCGTAGCCGACGGCGGTGGACGCCGACACCGCGCGGCCCGCGTAGGCGAGCACCTTCTTCGCGTCGATGTCCGCGCGCAGCATCGCACGCAGGCGGTACCAGGCACCCTGGTTCTGCGGCTCCTCCTGGCACCACACCACTTCCCTGGCCTGCGCGTACTTGCCGACCGCGTTCTTGTAGTCCTCGTGCGGGAACGGATACTGCTGCTCGAGGCGCAGGATCGCGATGTCGTCGATCTTGCGCTCGCGCCGGTAAGCCAGGAGCTCGTAGTAGATCTTGCCGGAGCACACGATCACCCGCCGCACCTTCTTCGTGTCGAGCTTGTCGACCTCGCCGATCACCGTGTGGAACGTGCCGTCGGCGCATTCCTCGATCGTGGAGACGGCCTCCTTGTGGCGCAGCAGGCTCTTCGGGCTCATCACGATCAGCGGCTTGCGGTAGTTGCGCACCATCTGCCGGCGCAGCAGATGGAAGATCTGAGCGGGCGTGGACGGCACGCAGACCTGCAGGTTGTGCTGCGCGCAGAGCTGCAGATAACGCTCCGGCCGCGCCGACGAGTGCTCCGGGCCCTGCCCTTCGTACCCGTGCGGCAGCAGCATCACGAGCCCGCAGACGCGACCCCATTTCACCTCGCCCGATGCCACGAACTGGTCGATCACCACCTGCGCGCCGTTGGCGAAGTCGCCGAACTGCGCCTCCCAGATGACGAGCTGGTTGGGCTCGGACGTGGTGTAGCCATACTCGAATCCGAGCACGGCCTCCTCGGTGAGGACCGAATCGATGATCTCGAAATCCGGCTGGTCGGGCTTGATGTGCTGCAGCGGAATCCACGTGCCCGAGTCCCACTTCTCGCGATTCTGGTCGTGCAGCACCGCATGGCGGTGCGAAAACGTGCCGCGGCCGACGTCCTCGCCGGAGATCCGCACGCCGTAGCCTTCGTCGAGCAGGGACGCGTACGCCAGCGTTTCGCCCATCCCCCAGTCGATCGGCTGCTTCCCTTCCGCCATGGCGCGGCGGTCGGCGACGACCTTCTCCACGCGCGAATGGAGCTTGAAGCTGGGCGGCACGCTCGCGGCCTTCAGCCCGAGCGCCTTCAGGTGCTCGAGGGGGACGCGCGTGTCGGCCACGTCGGTCCAGTGCTGCCCCTTGAACCGCGACCAGTCGACGGTGAACGGCGGCTTGTAGTTCGCCAGGATCGTCTTGTTGGTGTGGTAGCCCTTGTCCATCGCCGCGCGGTAGGTGGCGATCATCGCGTCGGCTTCCTCGGCGGTGACCACGCCTTCGGCGATCAGCTTGTCGGCGTAGAGCTTGCGCGTGCCCGGATGCGCCTGGATCTTCTTGTACATCAGCGGTTGCGTGACCATCGGCTCGTCGGCCTCGTTGTGGCCGAGGCGCCGGAAGCACACGAGGTCGATGAAGACGTCCTTGTGGAACTGGCGGCGGTAGTCCATCGCCAGCTCGACGGCGAGGAGGCAGGCTTCCGGATCGTCGCCGTTCACGTGAAAGATCGGCGTCTCGATCATCTTGGCGATGTCGGTGCAGTAGATCGTGCCGCGCGTGTCGCGCGGATCGCTGGTCGTGAAGCCGATCTGGTTGTTGATGACGATGTGGACGGTGCCGCCGGTGTAATAGCCGCGCGTCTGCGCCATGTTCAGGCATTCCTGGACCACGCCCTGCCCGGCGATGGCGGCGTCCCCGTGGATCAGCACGGGCAGCACCTGGTCGCCCTCCGTATCCTTGCGGCGATGCTGGCGCGCGCGCACGCTGCCCTCGACCACCGGGTTCACGATCTCCAGGTGCGACGGATTGAACGCCAGCGTGAGGTGCACCGGACCGCCCGGCGTGGAGACGTCGGACGAGAAGCCCTGGTGGTACTTGACGTCGCCGGCGGGAAGGTCCTGCGCGCCCTTGCCCTCGAATTCGGAAAAGAGGTCGGCGGGCATCTTGCCCAGCGTGTTGACGAGCACGTTCAGGCGCCCGCGGTGCGCCATGCCCATCACGATCTCGCCCACGCCCTGCGTGCCGGCCTTCTGCACCAGGAGGTCCAGCATCGGAATGAGGCTGTCGCCGCCCTCGCCCGAGAAGCGCTTCTGGCCGACGTACTTGGTGTGCAGGTAACGCTCGAGCGTCTCGGCGGCGGTGAGCCGCTCGAGGATGTGGCGGCGCTGCTCGGGCGTGTAATCGGGCCGCGAGCGGATCGGCTCGATCCGCTGCTGGACGAAGCGCTTGGTCGGCGTGTCCGAGATGTACATGTACTCGACGCCAAACGTGCCGCAGTACGTCTCGGCGAGCGCGGTGATGATGTCCTTGAGACGCATCCGCGCCGGACCCGTCTTGAGCGAGCCGACGTCGAACTCCGTCTCCATGTCGCCTTCGGTGAACTGGTAGGTCCGAAGGTCGAGGTCCGGGATGTACGGCGGGTCCTGCCGCTGCAGCGGATCGAGGTTGGCGATGAACACGCCCAGCGTGCGGTACTTGCTGATGAGCCGCAGCACGAGCACCTGCTTGTGCATCGTGGTGGAGTCGACCATGGCGCCGGCGACCTTGCGGCTGCGGGCGAGCTCGACGAACGACGCGATCACGGGGGCGTGCGCGACGTCGTCGGCGCCGCCGCGGAGCTCGTCGAAATAGGCCTTCCATTCGGCGCTGACGCTGGCCGGGTTGGCGAGGTACTGGTCGTACAGCTCCTCGATGAACGGCGCGTTGCTGCCGAACAGCGTGCTGCTGTCCAGGAATTCGGTCATGCTGCCCATGGCGTCACCTCGTCAGATGGGGGCGGCGCCGCCGCCGTGCAATGGCGGGCGGCGGCGGTGCAAAGACGGTTACGAGCGCTTTTCCAGCGGCGGCACCGAGCGGCGCGTCGCGCCGACGAAGAGCTGGCGCGGGCGGCCGATCTTGTATTCCGGATCGGCGATCATCTCGTTCAGCTGCGCGATCCAGCCCACGGTGCGCGCCGTGGCAAAGATCGCGGTGAACAGCGACACCGGAATGCCGATGGCCTTCTGGACGATGCCCGAGTAGAAGTCGACGTTCGGGTAGAGCTTGCGCGACACGAAATAGTCGTCCTCAAGCGCGATCTTCTCGAGCGCCATCGCGAGCTTGAACAACGGATCGTCGGCGAGGCCCAGCGCTTCCAGCACCTCGTGGCACGTCTCGCGCATCAGCTTCGCGCGCGGATCGTAGTTCTTGTACACGCGGTGGCCGAAGCCCATCAGGCGCACGTTGGAGTTCTTGTCCTTCACCTTGGTGACGAACTCGCCGATCTTCTCGACGCCGCCCTGCTTCTGGATGTCGTAGAGCATGTTGAGCGCAGCCTCGTTGGCGCCGCCGTGCGCGGGCCCCCACAGGCACGCGACGCCGGCGGCGATGGCCGCGAACGGGTTCGTGCCGGAGGATGCGCACAGCCGCACGGTGGACGTCGACGCGTTCTGCTCGTGATCGGCATGCAGGATGAAGATGCGGTCGAGCGCGCGCACCAGCACCGGGTTGACGACGTATTCCTCGCAGGGCGTGGCGAACATCATGCGCATGAAGTTGGCCGTGTACGACAGCTCGTTGCGCGGGTAGATGTACGGCTGGCCGACCGTGTATTTGTAGGCCATCGCCACCAGCGTGGGCATCTTGGCGATGAGCCGGTGCGCGGAGATGTCGCGCTGGTGGGCGTCGTGCAGGTTCATCGAGTCCGGGTAGAACGCGCTCATCGCGCCGACGAGGCCGGTGAGCACGGCCATCGGATGGGCGTCGCGGCGGAATCCGCGCAGGAAGAACTGCATCTGCTCGTTGACCATCGTGTGGCGTGTCACGACTTCGTCGAACTGCTTGTTCTGCGTCTTGTTGGGCAGCTCGCCGTAGAGCAGCAGGTAGCAGACCTCGAGAAAGTCGCAGTGGACGGCGAGCTCCTCGATCGGATAGCCGCGATAGAGGAGCTCGCCCTTGTCGCCGTCGATGTAGGTGATGGCGGAATTGCAGGCCGCCGTCGACATGAAGCCGGGGTCGTACGTGAACTTGCCCGTCTTGCCGTACAGCGTACGGATGTCGATCACGTCGGGACCGATCGTGCCCTGCAGCACGGGGAACGTGACGGGGGCGGTGCCATCGGAGAAGGAGAGCGTGGCGGTGCGGTCGGTCATCGTGCGTCCTTGTTGGCAACGTCAGGGGCAGGCTCGAACAGCGCGAGGCCCGGGATTCTCCTCCGTCGGTGTGTCGTTGTCGTCGCTCTCACAGCGCACGCAGCTCGTCGAGCAGCGGGCGCACCGAGGCGTCGTCCGGCTCGACGCGGCCGGCGATCAGATCCCACAAATCGTTGTCCGGCAGATCGAGCAGCCGGTCCAGCATCGCGACGGTGGCGTCGTCGAGGCCGTCGGCGCGGGCGTCCAGGAAACGCGCCAGGATGATGTCGTTCTCGAGCAGGCCGCGGCGGCAGCGCCAGCGGATCCGCGCGAGCCGCGCCGGGTCGCGCACCGGCGCGGCGGCGGCGGCGGAACCGGGCGCGCCGCCCGCGGGCGCGGCGATGAGCGGGGCCTCCACGTCACACCGCCCGCTTCACCATGATTTCCTTGATCCGGCCGATCGCGCCCGTGGGGTTCAGGCCCTTCGGGCAGACGTCCACGCAGTTCATGATCGTGTGGCAGCGGAAGAGCCGGTACGGGTCCTCGAGGTTGTCGAGACGCTCGTTCATCGCCTGGTCGCGGCTGTCCGCCATGAAGCGGTACGCGGCGAGCAATCCGGCGGGCCCGACGAACTTGTCGGGATTCCACCAGAAGGACGGGCATGCCGTGGAGCAGCACGCGCAGAGGATGCATTCGTACAAGCCGTCGAGCTTCTCGCGCTCTTCCGGCGACTGCAGCCGCTCCTTCTCCGGCGGCGGCGTGTCGTTGACGAGATACGGGCGGATCGAGTGGTACTGCTTGAAGAACTGCGCCATGTCGACGATCAGGTCGCGGATCACCGGCAGGCCGGGCAGCGGGCGAAGCTCCACCGGCTCCTTCAGCGTCTTCAGGTTGGTGACGCACGCCAGCCCGTTCTTGCCATTGATGTTCATGGCGTCGGAGCCGCACACGCCTTCGCGGCAGCTGCGCCGGAACGACAGCGTGTCGTCCACTTCCTTCACGCGCACCAGCGCGTCGAGGAGCATCCGGTCGTGTGGATCGAGCGCGACGTCGTAGTCCTTGTACCAGGGCTTGGCGTCCTTCTCCGGATCGTAGCGGTAGATGCGGAATTTCATCGGTGTTCCGGGGCATTCAGTAGGTTCGGGCTTTCGGCGGGAATGCGTCGACGGTGAGCGGCTTCAGATTGACCGGCTTGTAGTCGAGGCGGTTCCCGGCGCGATACCACAGCGTGTGCTTCAGCCAGTGGGCATCGTCGCGGTTGGGAAAGTCGCTGCGCGCCTGCGCGCCGCGCGATTCCTGCCGCGCATGCGCGGACACGATCGTCGCCTTGGCCGTCTCGATCAGATTGTCGAGCTCGAGCGCCTCCACGCGCGCCGTGTTGAACACGCGGCTGCGGTCGGTGATCGACGTGCGCGCCGCCTGCTGCTCCAGCTCCATCACCTTCGATACCCCCGCCGACAGGAGCTCCGCGTTGCGGAACACGCCGCAGTGCGCCTGCATCGTCTTGCGCAGCGTGGCCGCGACGCCCGGCACCGACTCTCCGCCCGTCGCCGTGTCGATCCGCGCGAGGCGCGACAGCGAGAGCTCGCCGGCGTCGCGCGGCAGCGCGCGCTGCCCCTCGGCCGGCAGGTTCTGGTCGACGAGGAAGTTGCCGGTCGCGCGGCCGAACACGATCAGGTCGAGCAGCGAATTGGTGCCGAGCCGGTTGGCGCCGTGCACCGACACGCACGCGCATTCGCCCACCGCGTAGAGGCCCGGCACGACGGTGTTCGGGCTGCCGTCCTTCGGCGCCACGACCTGGCCGTGAATGTTCGTCGGGATGCCGCCCATCTGGTAGTGGATCGTCGGCACGACGGGAATGGGCTCCTTCGTGGCGTCGACGTTGGCGAACTTGAGCGCGATCTCATGGATGGACGGCAGCCTTTTCATGATCACCTCGGGGCCGAGGTGATCGAGCTTCAGCAGCACGTAGTCCTTGTTGGGACCGCAGCCGCGCCCTTCCTTGATCTCCTGGTCCATCGAGCGGCTGACGACGTCGCGGGAAGCGAGGTCCTTCAGGTTCGGCGCGTAGCGCTCCATGAAGCGCTCGCCGGCCGAGTTGAGGAGGATGCCGCCCTCGCCGCGGACGCCTTCGGTGATCAGCACGCCGGCGCCCGCCACGCCGGTGGGATGGAACTGCCAGAACTCCATGTCCTCCAGAGGCAGCTCGGCGCGCGCGGCCATGCCGAGGCCGTCGCCGGTGTTGATGAACGCGTTGGTGGAGGCTGCGAAGATGCGCCCGGCGCCGCCGGTGGCGAGGATTGTCGCCTTGGCCTGCAGGATCATCACCTCGCCGGTTTCCATCTCCAGCGCAGTCACGCCGACGACGCTGCCTTCAGCGTCGCGGATCAGGTCGAGCGCCATCCATTCGACGAAGAACTGGGTGCGCGCGCGGACGTTCCGCTGGTACAGCGTGTGCAACATCGCATGGCCGGTGCGGTCGGCCGCGGCGCACGAGCGCTGGATCGGCTTCTCGCCGAAGTTGGCCGAGTGGCCGCCGAACGGCCGCTGGTAGATCGTGCCGTCCGGGTTGCGGTCGAACGGCATCCCGAAATGCTCGAGCTCGTAGACGACCTGCGGCGCCATCTTGCACATGTACTCGATCGCATCCTGGTCGCCAAGCCAGTCGGAGCCCTTGATCGTGTCGTACATGTGCCAGAGCCAGCTGTCGTCGCCCATGTTGCCGAGCGACGCGCCGATGCCGCCCTGCGCGGCGACCGTGTGCGAGCGCGTGGGGAACACCTTCGACAGCACGGCCACCGACAAGCCGGCCTCGGCGAGCTGCAGCGACGCGCGCATGCCCGCGCCACCGGCGCCGACCAGCACGGCGTCGAACTTGCGCACCGGAAGCGCCCTGGCGAGACTCACGGCGCACCCCATAGCAGCTGGATGGTCCAACCCGCGTAGGCGATCAGCACCGAGATCACGAGCATCTGGAACGCGAGGCGGATGCCGGTCGGCTTGATGTAGTCCATCGCGATGTTGCGCACGCCCACCCACGCGTGGAACAGCACCGCCATCATGCAGAGGAACGTGGCGAGCCGGAACGCGCCGCTCGCGAACATCGCCTTCCACACCGGATAGTCGAGGCCGCCGTGCCACATCACGATGCCGATCACGAGCAGCGTGTACAGCAGCATGATCACCGCCGTGACGCGCTGCGACAGCCAGTCGCGCCAGCCGTAGTGCGCGCTGCCCGCGCGCTGCTCGCCCGCCGTGATCATGGCGTCACCACAGGCGCACCGCGACGATCAGCGTGAGCAGCAGCGCAAGCACGAAGACGATCGCCGCGGAGCGCCGCGCCGACTGGAGATCGAGTCCCACGTGGAGATCGAGGACGAGATGGCGGACGCCGGCGAGAAGGTGATGGAGGTACGCCCACGCCAGCGCGAGACCCACGAGCTTCGCGAAGGGATGCGCCGCCACCGCCTTGTAGTGGGCGAACGTCTCGGGCGATTCGAGGCTCGCCTGCACACCCCACAGCAGCACGGGGATGCCGACGAGGAACAGCAGCGCGCCGCTGATCCGATGCAGGATCGACACGACCGCCGCCAGAGGCTGACGGATCGCGAACAGATCGAGATAGACGGGGCGCGGCTTGACGACGGGGCGATCCAGCGCGGGCATGCGATCAGTCCTCGGCGATGCGGCGACGGAAAAACACCAAAACGGCCTCGAAAACGGTGGGCACGCGCGAAGCGGCGATTGCCGCACGGTTTGTGCACAGCACGAAATTATAGCGCCACCGGCGCGGGCGACGCCACGAACGCTGCTTTTCGCGCGGCCGGCCGCGCCATCACTGCAGCTCGTTCAGGTAGTGGTGGGCGCGGGTGGCGCACAGGCCCCTGCGCACTTCCACGGGCCGGTCGCCATAGGTGAGGGTCACTCGGTCGACGGCGAGCAGCGGCGCGCCGGGCGGCACGCCCAGCAGCGCTGCAGCGGTGTCGTCGGCAGCCACCGCGCGCAGCTTTTCCTGCGCCTTCAGCATGCGCACCCCGAACTGCGTCTCGAAAAACCCGTACATCGACCCGCGGTGCGCGTCGTAGCGCGCCTTGGTGAGCCCACGGAAGAGCGCGGCGGGCAGCGTGATCTCGTCGAGCACCGTCGGGACGCCGCCGTAGTCGAGCACACGGCGCAGGACGATCACGGGATCCCCCGCCTTGAGGTCGAGCAGGCGCGCGATCTCCGCCGTCGCCTTGCCCCGGCGGACGTCGAGCAGCCGGCTCGCCGGGTATTCGTCGTCGCCGTCGTTCGCGCGAAGCCGCAGGAAGCGGAAGTTCGACGCCCGCTCCTCGGTGTGCGTCGTCACGAACGTGCCCTTGCCCTGCCGGCGTACCACGAGGTTGTCGCCGGCGAGGGCATCGATCGCCTTTCGCACCGTTCCCTGCGACACGCCGAACCGCTTCGCGAGGTCGGTCTCGGACGGGATGGCCTGTCCGGGCGACCATTCGTGGGTCTCCAGGCTCTGCTCGAGCAGCTTCTTGATCTGGACGTACAGCGGCTGGAACGAGGGCGCGGTCGCGGTCGGGATCATGGGTGGCGGTCGGGCGCGAGGATGGGCGAAAAGGCGGACGCGGCGGGCCGGGCCGCGGCCGAGTTTCGCGCGCGCCGCGGCGTTTGTCCATGTTATGTCTTATGTCTTATATATGATATATGAGTTGATTGACACTGCGCAGGGCCGCGCCTAGAATTCCAGCGAGCCCGACGGCGCGTTCCGCGCGAAAGCGCGCCCCCGCCCGGTGCCCGGCAGGCCGCGCCGCCCTCGCGGCCGCCGCTTCTCCATTCCGCTTCAGGAGCCCCGCATGAAAGCACCCCTACGCGTCGCGGTCACCGGTGCCGCCGGCCAGATCGGCTACAGCCTCCTCTTCCGCATCGCGTCCGGCGAAATGCTGGGCAAGGACCAGCCCGTGATGCTGCAGCTCCTCGAGCTGCCGGTCGACAAGGCGCAGGCGGCGCTGAAGGGCGTGATGATGGAGCTCGAGGATTGCGCGTTCCCGCTGCTGGCGGGCATGTCGGGCACGTCCGACGCCAACGCCGCCTTCAAGGACGCCGACGTCGCGATGCTGGTCGGCGCGCGCCCGCGCGGCCCCGGCATGGAGCGCAAGGACCTGCTGCTCGAGAACGCCAAGATCTTCATCGAGCAGGGCAAGGCCCTCGACGCCGCGGCGTCGCGCGACGTCAAGGTCCTGGTCGTCGGCAATCCCGCCAACACCAACGCCTACATCGCGATGAAGTCGGCGCCGTCGCTGCCGGCGAAGAATTTCACCGCGATGCTGCGTCTCGACCACAACCGCGCGCTGTCGCAGCTCGCCGCCAAGGCCAAGGTCCCGGTCGGCTCGATCGAGAAGCTCGTCGTGTGGGGCAACCATTCGCCGACGATGTACGCCGACTACCGCTTCGCCACGTCGGGCGGCAAGTCGATCAAGGACATGATCGACGACGAGAACTGGAACCGCACGGTGTTCCTGCCCACCGTCGGCAAGCGCGGCGCGGCAATCATCGAGGCGCGCGGCCTGTCGTCGGCGGCGTCCGCGGCGAACGCGGCCGTCGATCACGTGCGCGACTGGCTCCTCGGCAGCAACGGCAAGTGGGTGACCATGGGCGTGCCGTCGGACGGCAGCTACGAGATCCCCAGGGACGTCATGTACGGCGTGGCGGTGACCACCACCGGCGGCGAGTACACGCGCGTCACGGACCTGCCGATCGACGCGTTCTCGCGCGAGAAGATGAACGCCACGCTGAAGGAACTCGAAGAGGAGCGCGCCGGCGTCGCGGCGCTGCTCGGCTGAGCCGGGTCGCAACCGATGCCACCCGACTCCGCGGGCACGCGCTTCCGCGCCGCCGTCGCCGCCGAAGCGCCGCTGCAGGTGATCGGCGCGATCAACGCGTACACCGCGCGGATGGCCGAGCACACCGGCTTCAAGGCGCTGTATCTCTCGGGCGGCGGCGTCGCCGCCAATTCCCTCGGCATGCCCGATCTCGGCATCAGCGCGCTCGAGGACGTCCTGATCGACGTGCGCCGGATCACCGACGTGACCACGCTGCCGCTGCTCGTCGACATCGACACCGGCTGGGGCAGCGCCTTCAACATCGCGCGCACGATCCGCTCGATGATCAAGGCAGGCGCGGGGGCCGTGCACATGGAGGACCAGGTCGGCGCCAAGCGCTGCGGCCATCGGCCGGGCAAGGAAGTCGTGTCGAAGGACGAGATGGTCGATCGCGTCAAGGCGGCCGTCGACGCCCGCACCGATCCCGGCTTCGTCATCATGGCGCGCACCGACGCGCTCGCCGTCGAGGGCCTCGACGCCGCGATCGAGCGCGCGGTCGCCTACGTCGAGGCGGGCGCCGACATGATCTTTCCCGAGGCGATGACCGATCTCGCGATGTACCGGCGCTTCCGCGCCGCCGTGGGCGTGCCCATCCTCGCCAACATCACGGAATTCGGGCAGACGCCGCTCTTTACCACCGCCGAGCTCGGCAGCGCGGACGTCGACATCGTGCTCTACTGCTGCTCGGCGTACCGCGCGATGAACGCCGCCGCGCTCAACGTGTACCAGGCCATCCGCCGCGACGGCACGCAGAAGAGCGTGCTGCCGCTGATGCAGACCCGCGCCGAGCTCTACGAGCATCTCGGCTATCACGAGTACGAGCAGAAGCTCGACCAGCTGTTCGCCGCGCGCGCCGAGCGCCGCTGACCGTCCCGGAACTTCGACCTCGAGATCCCCGATGAACGACGCCCAAGCCGGCACTCCCAAGCCCAAGAAATCGGTCGCCCTGTCGGGCGTCGTCGCGGGCAACACCGCGCTCTGCACCGTCGGCCGCACCGGCAACGACCTCAACTACCGCGGCTACGACATCCTCGAGATCGCGCAGGCCTGCGAGTTCGAGGAAATCGCGTACCTGCTCGTCCACGGCAAGCTGCCGTCGATCGCCGAGCTCGCCGCGTACAAGCGCAAGCTGAAGACGCTGCGCGGCATTCCGGCGCCGCTGCGCGCCATCCTGGAGCAGATCCCGGCGGGGGCGCATCCGATGGACGTGATGCGGACCGCCACGTCCGCGCTCGGCACGCTGCTCCCGGAGCGCGCCGACCACAGCGTCCCGGGCGCGCAGGACGTCGCCGACCGACTGATGGCGTCGCTCGGCTCGATGCTGCTCTACTGGTACCACTTCTCGCACAACGGCAAGCGGATCGACGTCGAGACCGACGACGAGTCGATCGGCGGCCATTTCCTGCACCTGCTGCACGGGCGGCCGCCGCCGGCATCGTGGGTGGGGGCGATGCATACGTCGCTCATCCTCTACGCCGAGCACGAGTTCAACGCGTCGACGTTCACCGCGCGCGTGATCGCCGGCACCGGCGCCGACATCCATTCGGCGATCACCGGTGCCATCGGCGCCCTGCGCGGCCCGAAGCACGGCGGCGCGAACGAAGTGTCGTTCGACATCCAGCAGCGCTACGAGACGCCCGACGAGGCGGAGGCCGACATCCGCCGCCGGGTCGAGGCGAAGGAAGTGATCATCGGCTTCGGGCATCCCGTGTACACGATCTCCGATCCCCGCAACAAGGTGATCAAGGGCATCGCGCACCAGCTCGCAGAGAGCGCCGGCGACCTCAAGATGTACAAGATCGCCGAGCGGGTCGAGACGGTGATGGCCGACGCGAAGAAGATGTTCGCGAACCTCGACTGGTATTCGGCGGTCAGCTATCACATGATGGGCGTGCCCACCGCGATGTTCACGCCGCTGTTCGTGATCTCGCGCACCGCCGGCTGGTCGGCGCACGTGATCGAGCAGCGCCAGGACGGCAAGATCATCCGGCCCTCCGCCAACTACACCGGCCCCGACGACCGGCCGTTCGTCCCTCTCGCAGAGCGAACCTGATCCGATGTCCGCCCACATTTCCAACGTTCGTCCCAAGCCCGACCAGGTGCTGGTCGACATCGCCGACTACGCGGCGAAGTTCAAGATCACGAGCAAGGACGCCTACGCGACCGCGCACTACTGCCTGCTCGACACGCTCGGCTGCGGCTTCGAGGCGCTCGAATATCCGGCCTGCACCAAGCTCCTCGGCCCCGTCGTCCCCGGCACCGTCGTGCCGAACGGCGCCAAGGTGCCCGGCACGCCCTACCAGCTCGATCCGATCCAGGCGGCGTTCAACCTCGGCGCGATGATCCGCTGGCTCGATTTCAACGACACGTGGCTGGCGGCCGAATGGGGGCACCCGTCCGACAACCTCGGCGGCATCCTCGCGACCGCCGACTGGCTGTCGCGCACCGCCGTGGCCGCGGGCAAGGCGCCGCTGACCGTCCGCGACGTTCTGACGGCGATGATCAAGGCGCACGAGATCCAGGGTGTGATCGCACTGGAGAACAGCTTCAACCGCGTCGGCCTCGACCACGTGGTGCTGGTGAAGGTCGCCACCACGGCGGTCGTCGCGCAGATGCTGGGGCTGACCCGCGACGAGATCATCGCCGCCGTGTCGCTCGCCTGGGTCGACGGGCAGAGCCTGCGCACCTACCGCCACGCGCCCAACACCGGCTCGCGCAAGAGCTGGGCGGCCGGCGACGCGACGTCCCGCGCCGTGCGCCTCGCGCTGATCGCGAAGACCGGCGAGATGGGCTATCCGTCCGTGCTGTCCGCCAAGACCTGGGGCTTCTACGACGTGCTGTTCAAGGGTCAGCCATTCAAGTTCCAGCGGCCGTACGGCAGCTACGTGATGGAGAACGTGCTGTTCAAGATCTCGTTCCCTGCGGAGTTCCACGCCCAGACCGCCGTCGAATGCGCGATGCAGCTCCATCCGAAGCTGAAGGACCGCATCGACGACATCGCGAAGATCACCATCCGCACGCACGAATCGGCGATCCGCATCATCGACAAGAAGGGTCCGCTCGACAACCCGGCCGATCGCGACCACTGCATCCAGTACATGGTCGCGGTGCCGCTGATCCACGGGCGCCTCACTGCCGCCGACTACGAGGACGGCATCGCCAGGGATCCGCGCATCGACGCGCTGCGCGACAAGATGACCTGCGTCGAGGACAAGAAATTCTCGAAGGACTATCACGACCCGGAGAAGCGCTCGATCGCGAACGCGATCACCGTCGAGTTCAAGGACGGCACCCGGCTGAAGGAGATCGTCGTCGAGTATCCGATCGGCCACAAGCGCCGCCGCAAGGAAGGCATGCCCGTCCTGATCGAGAAGTTCCGCACCAACCTCGCGCGGCGCTTCGCCGCGAAGCAGCAGCAGGCCATCCTCGACGTCGCGCTCGACGCGAAGCGCCTGGAGGCGCTGCCCGTCCACGAGTTCGTCGACCTGATGGCGGGCTGACCGCCGCACGTTACCGGAGACATCGCATGCGCTCACCGCTCGCCGCCGCCGTCCTGCTCGTCGCCGCTTCCCTGCCCGCCGCCGCGCAGGATTTCCCCAAGCTGAAGCCCGGCCTCTGGGAGATGAGCACCTCGTCCAGCCGCCGCACCGGCGACGCCACGCGCACCTCGGTGTGCCTCGACCACTCGATCCAGCAGGACATGATCAAGATGTCGTCCGGAATGATGGCCGGCATGTGCAGCAAGTCGGAGTTCAAGGCCAGCGGCGGCAAGTTCGTCGGCGACGCCGTGTGCAACCTCGGCGGCTCGACGATGAAGTCGCATTCGGTGATGACGCTCACCGGCGACACGCAGTACCGCACCGAGGCCCACGCCACGTTCGATCCGCCGATGGCCGGCCAGGCGGTCACCGACACCGTCATCGAAGGCCGCTACGTCGGCGCGTGCAAGCCCGGCCAGCAGCCCGGCGACATGACGCTGCCGACGGGCCAGACGATGAACATCCGCAACATCATGAACGGCAAGAAGTAACGCCCACCCCCCACACTCTTCGGACGACCGCCATGGCCCACAACCTCTTCGACACGTTCCAGGACTTCAAGGTCGGCACAGCCACCGGAAAGCTCTACTCGCTGCCGGCGCTCGAGAAGGCCGGCATCGGCAAGATCTCCCGGCTGCCCGTCTCCATCCGCATCGTGCTCGAGAGCGTGCTTCGCAACTGCGACGGGAAGAAGGTCACCGAGGAGCACGTGCGCGAGCTCGCCGCGTGGGCGCCTGCGGCGGCGCGCACCGCGGAAATTCCGTTCGTCGTCGCCCGCGTGGTGCTGCAGGACTTCACCGGCGTGCCGCTGCTGTGCGACCTGGCCGCGATGCGCAACGTCGCGCAGGACCTCGGCCGCAACCCGAAGATGATCGAGCCGCTCGTGCCGGTGGATCTCGTCGTCGACCACTCGGTGATGGTCGACTACTACGGCGCGAAGGAAGCGCTCGACCTCAACATGCGCCTCGAGTTCGACCGCAACAAGGAGCGCTACCAGTTCATGAAGTGGGGCATGCAGGCGTTCGACACGTTCAAGGTCGTCCCGCCGGGCATCGGCATCGTCCACCAGGTGAACCTCGAATACCTGGCGCGCGGCGTCCACCAGCGCGACGGCGTGTACTACCCGGATTCGCTTGTCGGCACCGACAGCCACACGACGATGATCAACGGCATCGGCGTCGTCGCCTGGGGCGTAGGCGGGATCGAGGCCGAGGCCGGCATGCTGGGCCAGCCCGTCTATTTCCTGACGCCGGACGTCGTCGGCGTCGAGCTGTCCGGCAAGCTCAGGGAAGGCATCACCGCCACCGACCTCGTGCTGACGGTCACCGAAATGCTGCGCAAGGAGAAGGTCGTCGGCAAGTTCGTCGAGTTCTTCGGCGAGGGCACGGCATCGCTGTCGGTGCCCGACCGCGCGACGATCGGCAACATGGCGCCCGAATACGGCGCGACGATGGGCTTCTTCCCCGTCGACGACGCGACGGTCGAGTACCTTCGGATGACCGGCCGCACCGACGCCGAGATCGAGGCGTTCGCCGCGTACTTCAAGGCGCAGGGCCTCTACGGCATCCCGCGCGCGGGCGACATCGACTACACGACCGTCGTGAAGCTCGACCTCGCCACCGTCAAGACGTCGCTCGCGGGCCCGAAGCGGCCGCAGGACCGCATCGAGCTCGGCAACCTGACGCGCACGTTCAGCGAGCTCTTCAGCAAGCCGGCGGCGGAGAACGGCTTCGGCCAGCCGGCGGACAAGCTCCACGCACGGCACAAGACGGAGCCCACGCGGGCCGCGCGCGTCGAGATGACCAGGATGCTGGCGGTGCCGGGCAATGGCCAGCCCGCCGATCTCGTCGAGATGGTGGACAACCGCCCCACGCCCGACCGCATCGCGGCGCCGCCGCTCACGACCGTGGACATCGGCAACGGCGACGTCCTCATCGCCGCGATCACGTCGTGCACGAACACGTCGAACCCGAGCGTGCTGATCGCCGCCGGCGTGCTCGCGAAAAAGGCCGTCGAGAAGGGCCTCACCGTCAAGCCGCACATCAAGACGTCGCTGGCGCCGGGCTCACGCGTCGTCACCGACTACCTGACCAGCGCCGGCCTGCTGCCGTACCTCGAGAAGCTCGGCTTCGCGGTGGCGGCCTACGGCTGCACCACGTGCATCGGCAACGCCGGCGATCTCACGCCCGAGATCAACGAGGCGATCACGAGCCGGGACCTCGTCTGCGCCGCCGTGCTGTCGGGCAACCGCAATTTCGAGGCGCGCATTCATCCGAACCTCAAAGCCAATTTCCTGGCGTCGCCGCCGCTCGTCGTCGCGTACGCGATCGCCGGCACCGTGCTGAAGGATCTCGCGGTCGAGCCCGTCGGCATGGGCAAGGACGGCCCCGTGTACCTGCGCGACATCTGGCCGACGTCGCACGAGATCGCCGCGGCGTCGGGGTACGCGCGCGACCCGGTCACCTATCGGCGCCTCTACGGTGACCTCGCGAACGCGAACCCGCTGTGGAAGGGCATCGCCGGCGCGACCGGTCACGTCTACGACTGGCCGGCGTCGACGTACATCGCGAAGCCGCCGTTCTTCGACGGCTTTTCGATGCAGCCCGGCGCGATCGGCAACATCGACGGCGCGCGCGTGCTGGGTATCTTCGGCGACTCCGTCACCACCGACCACATTTCCCCCGCCGGCTCGATCAAGCCGACGTCGCCCGCGGGCCTGTACCTGCAGGAGAAGGACGTGTCGGTCGCCAACTTCAACAGCTACGGCGCCCGGCGCGGCAACCACGAGGTGATGCTGCGCGGCACGTTCGGCAACGTCCGCATCCGCAACCTGATGGTCCCCCCCAAGGCCGACGGCGTCCGCGTCGAGGGCGGCGTCACGCTGCACCAGCCCGACGGCGAGCGCATGTCGATCTACGACGCGGCGATGCGCTACCAGCGGGACGGCGTTCCCACCGTCGTGTTCGGCGGCGAGGAATACGGCACGGGCAGCTCGCGGGACTGGGCCGCCAAGGGCACGCAGCTCCTCGGCGTCAAGGCGGTGGTGGCGAAGAGCTTCGAGCGGATCCATCGCTCCAACCTCGTCGGCATGGGCGTGCTGCCGCTGCAGTTCAAGGCGGGCGACAGCGTGGAAACGCTGCGCATCCAGGGCGACGAGAAGATCGACATCGTCGTGCCGCGCGACGTGAAGCCGCAGCAGGAGCTCAAGCTCGAGATCACGCGCAAGGACGGCACGCGGCAAACGGTGCCGGTGCTGTGCCGGATCGACACGCCGATCGAAGTCGACTACTACCGTCACGGCGGCATCCTGCCGTTCGTGCTGCGCGAGCTGCTCGGCGCCTAGCGGAACCGCGGTGGCCGATCCGGCGCAGGCACTCCGGCACGCGCTGCCGCTGTTCCTGATCGCCGGGTTCTGCCTGTCGTCGCTCGACGCGACGGCGAAGTACCTCGTGCGCGACCACTCTCTGCTGCTGGTCGTGTGGGCGCGCTACGCGGGCCAGACGCTCGTGGTGACGCCGTTCGCATGGCACCAGGCGGGCGCGCGCTTCTGGCACACGACGAAGCTGCCGATGCAGCTGCTGCGCTCCACGCTGCTGCTCGGCGCCACCGCGTGCTTCTTCGGCGGCCTCCGCTACCTGCCGCTCGCCGAGGCGTCGGCGATCACGTTCCTCGCCCCCATCGTCGTGGTCGTGCTGTCGCTGCCGATCCTGGGCGAGCGGCCGACGCGCCCGCGCTGGCTCGCGTCGATCGTGGGCTTCATCGGCATCCTGATCCTGCTGCGGCCGGGGTCCGCGATCCTGCATCCCGCGGTGCTGCTGCTGATCGGAACCGCCGTGTGCAACGGGCTCTACCAGCTGCTGACGCGCAAGCTGCTGCGCGAGGTGCCGCACACCACCCTGTTCTACAGCTCGCTCGTCGGCACGGTGGCGCTGACGCTGCTGCTGCCGTTTTCGCTGCCGGACATGCGGATCGGCGTGCGCGACGGCGCGCTGCTGCTGCTCACGGGACTCTTCGCGGGGCTCGGTCACTGGTTCCTCACGCGGGCCTACATGCAGGCGCCCGCCGCGCTGCTCACGCCGTTCACGTATCTGCAGATCGTGTGGGCGACCGCCTTCGGCTATTTCGTGTTCGGCCAGCATCCGGATGGCTGGTCGGCGGTGGGCATGTCGATCATCGGCGGCAGCGGTCTTCTGCTCGCGTTGCACGAGCGGAGGCGGACGCGGCCCGGGCTTCCCGTACGTGCCGTCTGAGGGTCGCTGCGCTATAATCGTCGGTTGACGGGGGCCGGTCGGCCAGCCGCCAAAACCATCGAACACTCCGGGAGAATCACAAATGAAGATGCGCACACTCGCCGCGTTGACGGCGATGGCGCTGGCCACGACGCTTGCCGCGTGCGGCCAGTCGTCGCAGCAAGCTGCCGACAAGGCCAGGGAAGCCGCGGCGAAGGCCGCCGACGCGACCAAGGACGCCGCCAAGGCCACCATGGAAGCCGCGAAGGAAGGCACGAAGGACGCCGCCGACAAGGCCTCCGCTGCCGCTTCGGCCGCCGCCGATGCCACGAAGGACGCGGCGAACAAGGCCGCCGACGCAAGCAAGGAAGCCGCCGACAAGGCCGTCGCCGCCGCGAAGGAAGCCGCCGACAAGGCGAAGAAGTAAAGCGCGCGCTTCAGCTTTCGCAATGCCGAACGGCCGTCGCATGCGACGGCCGTTTCCTTTCAGCCCGTCGGGGCTTCGGCCCCCCGGTCGTCAGCGCGCGTGCTTCGCGATCCAGCGCGTCAGCGGCTTCCACTGCTCCCAGTCCTGCTCGGCGCGTGAGCGCGGCAAGTCGAAGATCGACAGTCCGTCGCGCGCGCAGTGGACGTAGACCTGCGTGTCGCGCAGGTGCGTGACCAGCGGGAAGTCGTACTTCGCGAGGAAATCATCGAGCTCGGTGGCGGCGCGCGTGCGCGCGTCGACGCGCACGGCCACGAGGCCGAGCGCGAGATCGCCGTCCTTCACCGCCTTGTGCTCGACGAGCGACGCGAGGAAGCGCGCGGTGGCGGCCATGTCGAACGTCGACGCGGACAGCGGAACGAGCATCACGTCGGCGCGGCGCACGGCGTCACGCAGGCCCTCGCCGTGGGTGCCGGCGGCCGTGTCGAGGACGACCCATTGCGGATCGACTTCCTTCAGGTCCTTCTTCCTCACGTCGCCGTCGCCGCCGATGATGGCGGGGAACAGCTTCGGCCGCCGCATCAGCCAGTGCATAGACGAGCGCTGGGGGTCGGCGTCCGCCAGCACCACGCGCTGCCGCTTGCCGGCGATCCAGCCGGCGATGTTGGTGGCGAGCGTGGTCTTGCCGCTGCCACCCTTCGGATTGGCGATCACGATCGTCTGCACGTTGCGCTCCCCTCGCACGCGGGCCGATGGCCGGCGACGCGGGAGTTTACGATGCCGTTCGGCGTGGCGGGAGGGTCGCTCCGCTAAAATGACCTTATGGATGAGTCGCCTGCCGCCCGGAACGACGCCGCCCCGCCCGCCCGCCCGCCCGGCGATCCGCGCAAGGCGGAGTTCGAGGTCAACAAGCTGCGCAAGCGGCTGCGGCGCCAGGTCGGCGAGGCGATCGGCGACTACGGCCTCATCGAGGCCGGCGACCGCGTCATGGTGTGCGTGTCCGGCGGCAAGGACAGCTACGGCCTGCTCGACCTGCTGATCTCGCTCCGCGATCGCGCGCCGCTGCGCTTCGAGATCGTCGCGGTGAATCTCGACCAGAAGCAGCCGGGCTTTCCCGCCGACGTGCTGCCGCGTTACCTCAGCGGGCGTGGCGTCCCGTTCCACATCGCCGAGCAGGACACGTACAGCGTGGTGAAGCGCGTCGTGCCCGAAGGCGCGACGATGTGCTCGCTCTGCTCGCGGCTGCGCCGCGGCGCGCTCTACCGCGTCGCGGGCGAGCTCGGCGCGACCAAGATCGCGCTCGGCCATCACCGCGACGACCTGCTGGCGACGTTCTTCCTCAACCTGTTCTTCGGCGGCAAGCTGAAGACGATGCCGCCGAAGCTCGTGTCCGACGACGGGCGGCACGTCGTCATCCGGCCGCTGCTCTACGCGCGCGAGCGCGACCTCGCGCGCTACGCCGACGCCATGGCGTTTCCGCTGATTCCCTGCACGCTGTGCGGCTCGCAGGAGAACCTGCAGCGCAAGCAGGTCGGCGCGATGCTGCGCGAATGGGAGCGGAAGTTTCCCGGCCGCGTGGAGTCGATCTTCAACGCGCTCGCCAACGTGGCGCCCACGCATCTGCTGGACCGCAGACTGCAGGATTTCGGCGCGGTGCGGCCGACCGGCCGGGCCGAGGCCGGCGGCGACCTCGCGTTCGACGTCGACGTGACGCTGGAAGCGGCGACCGAAGCGATGGCGGCGATCGAAGGCGTGGCCGGCGCGCCGATCGTGCCCATCGGGGTGGCGCCGCGATGAATCTCGCGCGGCGCACCATCGCGGCCGCAGGCGCCGCGTGGATCGTCACCGCATGTCTCGGCCTCGCACCGGCGATCGCCATCGCGGCGGAGACTCTGCCAGCCACGGCGGCGGCGCCGTCGCTCGCGGGGCCGGCGCTGCTTGCCGCGCTGCGGCGCGGCGGTTACGTCCTCTACTTTCGGCACACGTCGACCGATTTCGGGGCGAACGACGACGCGATGACGTCCTTCGAAGACTGCACGAAGCAGCGCAATCTCACCGACAAGGGACGCGCCGAGGCGCGCGCGATCGGTGCCGCCATCGCGCGCCTGAAGATTCCCGTCGGCGAGGTGCTCGCGAGCCCCTATTGCCGCACGCTCGAGACGGGCAAGCTGATTTTCGGGCGCGCCGCGGCGTCCATGGACGTTCGCGGCGGTCCCGCGACGCCGTCCGCGCCGCAACGCTATGCCGGGCTGCGAGCGCTGCTGTCGACGCCCGTGGCCGGCGGCACCAACCTCGCGATCGCGGGTCACGGCAATCCGTTCCATGCCGTCGCCGGACCGCCCTATCTCGCCGAGGGCGAAGTCGCGATCGTCGAGCCCAGGGGTGACGATGGCTTTCGCGTCATCGCGAAAATGGCGCGCGACGCGTGGGACACGCTCGACCGGCCGTAGCCGTCGCTACGCTTCTCGCGGCGAATCAGGCGAGCTTCACCTCGAAGCCACGGCGGACGCCCGGTCGCGCCATCATCAGCTCGTACCAGCGCTGTACGTGCGGAAACTCCGCGAGATCGACCTTGTGCCGCGCATGCCGCCACGCCCACCCAAGAATGGCGAAGTCCGCGATCGACAGCTCGCCGGCGAAATACGCGTTCTCCGCCAGCCTTCCGTTCATCACCGCATAGAGCCGGCGCGTTTCCTTCGAATAGCGCTCGAGCCCATAGCGCCGGTCGTCCTCGTTCTCGACCGCCGCGAAGTGGTGGACCTGTCCCGGCACGGGGCCGAAATTACCTATCTGGAACATCAGCCATTCCAGCACCGGGATGCGCTCCCGCAGGTCGCGCGGCCAGAACTTGCCGCTCTTCTCGCCGAGGTAAATGAGGATCGCGCCCGACTCGAAGACGCTGACCGAGCCGCCGGGTCCGTCCGGATCGACGATCGCCGGGATCTTGCCGCTGGGGCTGATCTTCAGAAATTCCGGCGCGAACTGCTGTCCCGCCCGGATATCGACGACCTTGACGGTATAGGGAAGCGCCATTTCCTCCAGGGCGACGCTGATCTTTCGCCCGTTCGGCGTATCGAAGGCGTGGAGCTCAATTGCCATTGGGTGTCTGGGCCTTTCGCGGCGCACGTTTCCTGTCGAGATCGAGGTCGACGTATTTCCAGTTGAAGGCGAAGTTCGACGGATAGTAGCCCTTCACCCATGGCTGCATGAACGCGTTGCCCACCGGATAGGATCGATAGACGATCGGCGCGTACGCGACCACCACGTCGGACATCCGGCGTGCGATCGCGTTCCTCTCCGGCCCCGGCGGGGTGCGCAGGAACTGCGCGTAGCCGGCGTCGTAGGCGGCATTCCTGAAGTGCGAATGGTTCGTCTCGGGCGACGCCTGGCCCCAGAGCGTCGCGAGGATCGCGAAACCGGACGGGCTGGGCGAACGGTAGCCCAGGTCGAAAACCTGGAGCTGGCCGGCATTCGCCTGCTTCAGGAGCTCGGCGAAAGGCGCGCTGTTGATCGTCATCCGCAGCCCGATGGCCTTCATGCTCGTGATCCACAGGTTGCCGGTTTCGCGCGACAGTGAGTCGGTCATGCCGTTCTGAGTCAACGTCAGCGGCGCGCCGTCGGGGAGCTCGCGGTAACCGTCGCCGTCGCGATCGACGTACCCGAAGCGGTCGAGCAGCGCGCGCGCCGCGGCAGGGTCGTACGGCGGGCGTTTCGCGGCCGCGGCATCGTAGCCGTCGACCCCCGGCGGCAAGAGTTGCGTCGCGGGAATGCCATCGCCCCCCTGCACGACGCGAACGAACTCGGGGGTGTTGAAGCCGAGGCCGATCGCGCGGCGCAGCGCGATCTTCTCCTGCGCGTTGCCGCCGACGACGGGATCGTCCAGATTGAAGTAGGTATAGAGCAGCGCGGGCACGGCGTAGCGCACGTGCCGGATGCCGCGCGTGCGGTACTCCGGCTTGAGCTTGCCGTCGTGCAGCAGCCGCTTCGACGCGCTGCCGCCGAGCAGCGCGTAGTCGAAATCGCCCTTCTCGAATGCGAGGAGCTCCGGTAGCTCCTCCTCGATGATCGACAGCTCGACGCGACCCACCGCCGGCAGCTTGACGCCCTTCATGCCGACGGCGAATTGGGCGAACGCGGGGTCGATGTCCTCGGGGAAAGTGACGGTGCGGTAGTCCGGATTCGCTTCCAGCACGATCCGCGAGCCGCGCTTCCATTCCTTCAGCCGATAAGGCCCGGTGCCTACCGGCGCCGCCGATGTGTCGAGGCCGCGCGCCTCGATCACCTCGCGGGCGACGGCGAGCGCGCGCCAGCTCGCGAGCCGCTCGAGGAGCGTGTAGTCGACGTCCGTCAGCCGGATCTCGAGCGTGTAGCGGTCGACGGCGCGAAGGCCCTCGATCGGCGTGTCGTAGTCGAAGCGCGCGCCGGGCTTGCGCGCGGCGTCCACGACGCCCCGCGCGCCGACGATGAGGTCGGTCAGCACCGCGTCGCCGCCGGCCTTCTGCGTCGGGTCGAGCCAGCGCTTGAGCGAATAGACATAGTCCGCCGCCACGAGCTCGCGCGGCCTCGACTTGAACGCAGGATCGTCCGTGAAGTGAATGCCCGGGCGCAGGCGAATCGTCCAGCGTCTGCCGCCGTCGGCGATCTCGGGCATGCCGGCTGCGGTGTTCGGGATGATCGGCGCCGGCTCGCGCAGGTAGGCGTACTGATAGAGCCCTTCGAACAAGGCCTGGCAGACGCGCACCGAGTAGAGATCCTGAACCTGCTGCGGATCGAGCGCCGTGATGTCGGGGAACGCGATGCGCAGGACCTTGGCGGGGTCGGCCGCGGTCGCGAGCGCGGTCCATCCGGCGAACGACGCGACGACCAGGACGCGCGCGATCATTGTCATCTCGCCCCGTCTTGGCGAGGTCGGATCCATCGCCGCGAACGCTTTCAGGCGCGCGCCATGCCGGCGCGACGAACGTTCACGACCGTCGCGATCGCCACGACGAGGAGCGCCGCGATCGTGTAGAACATCTCGCGCGCCAGACGGTGGTCGAGCATCAGGCCGAACCAGATCGGGCCGAGCGATGCGCCGATGTCGAGGCCGGAGTAAACGAAGCCGTAGACGCGCCCCGCGGCGCCTTTCGGCGTGGCGTTGCGGACGATGAGGTCGCGCGACGGCCCGGTCGCGCCGAGCACGACGCCGATGACGACGAACAGCGGCACGATCAGCGGCCGCGGCACGGCGCCGGTGGCCACCAGCGCGACCAGCACGGCGCCGCAGAGAAGCCCGGCGCCGGCCACGCGGTCGTGCCGCGTGGTGCGCACCGCCAGGAAGCCGCCGGCGACGATGCCGGCGGCGCCGCCCAGCAGGTAGGCGGTGACGGCGGACGTCGCGAGCACCAGCGGCACGTCGAAGCCTGCGTTGAGGCCGGCGGGCACGAACGTCTGCAGGCCGATCGAGGCGGTCGTCTGGAAGACGAAGTAGAAGAAGCACAGCAGGATCGCCGGCTGCACGAAGAGGCCGAAGCTGCCGCGCAGCGTGTGCGAGTGCGCGTCGTGCGCGCGCTGCGACGACAGCAGCTGCCGCTGCGTGGCGAGCACGCCGAGCACCACGAGCCCGATCACGCCCATCGCCACCAGCGCGATGCGCCACCCGAACGCCGAGCCCAGTCCGAAGCTCACGATCGGGGCCAGCGCGTAGCCGAGGTTGCCGCCCACGCCGTGGACCGAATACGCGTAGCCGAGGCGCCGCGGCTCGACGCTCGCGTTGAGGATCGCGAAGTCCGCGGGGTGGAAAACGCCGTTGCCCACCCCCATCATTGCTGCGGCGGGAAAGAGCCAGTACGGGCCGGGCGCGAGCGCCGCCAGCAGCGTCCCGGCGATCACGAGCGACATTCCGCCGAGCAGCACGGGACGGGCGCCGGCGCGATCCACGGCGAAGCCCGCCGAGAACTGGGTGACGCTGCTCGCGATGTAGAACGTGCCGACCAGCGAGCCGAGCAGGGTCCACGACACGTCGAACTCGGCGCGCAGCAGAGGAAAGAGCGGCGGCAGCGCGAGCTGGAGAAAGTGGGACAGGCTGTGCGCGATGCCGACGAGCGCGATGACGCGCGCGTCGCGGCGGAACGAGTGACGAATCGCGGTATCCAACGGAAGCGGCGGCAGCGACGAGCGAGCGGAAGGCTTCACACTATAGCGCATGCGGTCGGCGGCCCTCCCCGGCGCCGCCGGCCTCCACCCACCGCAACGCCAGAGGAAGGCAACGACATGGTCGACAAGGTCAGCAAGTCCGACGCCGAATGGAAGGCGCAGCTCACGCCGGAGCAGTACAAGGTCGCGCGCAAGAAGGGCACCGAGCGCGCGTTCAGCGGCAAGTTCTGGGACAACCACGCGAAGGGCACCTATACGTGCGTCTGCTGCGGCACGCCGCTCTTCGCCTCGGACGCCAAGTTCGATTCCGGCACCGGCTGGCCGTCGTTCACCGCGCCGGTCGCCGCGGCGAACGTGAAGGAGGAATCCGACAACACGCTGTTCATGCGCCGCACCGAGGTCATATGCGCGGCGTGCGATGCTCACCTGGGACACGTGTTTCCCGACGGCCCGGCGCCGACCGGCCAGCGCTACTGCATGAACTCCGCGGCGCTCGATTTCAAGCCGGAGGAGTAGCGCGGCGGGTTTGCGGCGATGCGCGCCGCCGTATATCCTTTGGACTGGTTGCGCACCATCCAGAAAAGGGGTCCACGGTGACGTCGCATCGCTCGTACTGGCTGGCAGGAATTCTCCTGGCGTTGTGCGCTTCGGCGGCCGGAGCGCAGAGCATTTCGTGTGAAAGCCGCGATTACCGGCGACAGTACTGCCCCACCGGACCCATCACCGGCGCGCAGATCATTTCGCAGACGTCGAACTCCGCCTGCATCCAGGGCCGCACGTGGGGCTGGGATCGCAACGGCATCTGGGTCAACCAGGGCTGCGCCGGCGATTTCGCCTACCAGGGCAGCGGGTACCGCCCCCCCGGCCCGCCGATCGGCGGCAACAGCATCGCGTGCGAAAGCCGCGACTACCAGCAGAACTTCTGTGCCACCGGCGGCCGCGTGTCGCGGGCGTGGGTCGCGCAGCAGCAGTCGCAGGCCCCCTGCATCCAGGGTCGCACGTGGGGCTGGGACGGCCGCGGCATCTGGGTGAGCCAGGGCTGCAGCGCGGTGTTCTCGTTCGTCAACGGCGGCGGACCAGCGCCCCCGCCGATGAACAACAGCGTCGCCTGCGAAAGCCGCAATTACCAGCAGAACTGGTGCAGCACGGGACGGCGGATCGGCCGCGTCTGGGTGGCCGAGCAGCGCTCGCAGTCGCCCTGCATCCAGGGCCAGACGTGGGGATGGCGCGACAACAGCGTCTGGGTCAACGGCGGCTGCAGCGCCGTCTTCGCGTACGAATCGCGCTAGCCGGGACACGACCCCCCACGGCCACGCCTTCGGGCGCCCACGCTTCGCGGCGTGCGGCGCCCGAATGCTTTCGGCCGTACGGATCGCCCAAACCGCTTGACGCCGGATTATATCTAAGTGATATCATTTCGATAACGACCAGGCGCCGCTGCCGGCGCCGTCGCCTTTCGGGAGATATCGATGGAACGCGCCGCCAGCACCGTCTCGGGTGCCCATACCGAGCAAACCATCGGCACCGCCAACGGCTTCGTCGCCCTCGTCCTGGGCCTCGCGCTGCTCGCGGTTGGCGGCGTGCTGCTCGCCACGTCGGTCGGCCGGTTCGGCATTGCCTGGGGATCGCTCTCGGGCGCCGCGGCGCTCCTGATTGCCGGCGTGCTCGTGCTGCGCGGCCTGTACACGCTGCAGCCCAACGAGGCGGCGATCCTGCAGCTCTTCGGCGCGTACCGCGGCACCTCGCGCGTGCCGGGCCTTCGCGCGACCAACCCCTTCTACTCGCGGCGCAAGCTGTCGCTGCGCGCCCGGAACCTGAACGGCGACAAGCTGAAGGTCAACGACAAGCGCGGCAACCCGATCGAGATCGCGGCGGTGGTCGTGTGGCACGTCGACGACACCGCCAAGTCGGCGTTCGACGTCGACGACTACGAGCACTTCGTCAAGGTGCAGAGCGAGGCGGCCGTGCGGCACCTCGCCTCGACCTTCGCGTACGACGAAGGCGACAACCTCGCCACGGCGGACGCGCCGCTCGAGCCGACGCTGCTCGAGAGCGCCGACGTCGTCGCCCGCGCCCTCGTGCGGGAGTTGCAGGCGCGCCTCGAGCCCGCCGGCGTGGTCGTCGACGAGGCGCGCCTGTCCCACCTCGCGTACGCCGCCGAGATCGCGCAGGTGATGCTGCGCCGGCAGCAGGCCGAGGCAATCATCGCGGCGCGGCAGAAGATCGTGCACGGCGCGGTATCGATGGTGCAGATGGCCCTCGCCGAGCTGTCGGCCAAGCAGGTCGTCGACCTCGACGACGAGCGCAAGGCGGCGATGGTCTCCAACCTGATGACGGTGCTGTGCGCCGACAGCGACGTGCAGCCGGTGATCAACACGGGCACGCTCTACAACGGCTGACGGATGGCCGAGCGCAAGTCGTTCCTGTTGCGGCTCGATCCGGCGGTGTGGGCCGCGCTGGAGCGGCTCGCGCAGGGCGAGCTTCGCAGCGTGAACGCGCAGATCGAGTTCCTGCTGCGCGAGGCGCTGGCGCGCCGGGGCACCGAGCCGAAGCGCCGCGACGACGGCAGCGCGTCGTAGGTCAGCCCTGCGCCTGACGCGGCAGCACGCGCGCCAGGAATTGCCCGATGGCGACGATCTCCTCCGGCGTGGCCGAGTGCGGCATCGGATACGTGTGCCACTCGACCTTGTAGCCGGTGGCGACGAGCGCGTCGCGAGACGCTTCGGCCCACCGGAACTGCACGACGGGATCCTGCGTCCCGTGCGCCATGAAGATCGGCACGTCGCGGTTGGCCGGACTCGCCTCCGCCGCGAGGGCGTCGGGCGCGATCAGGTAGGTCGACAGCGCGACGACGCCGGCGAGCCGCTCCGCATGCCGCAGGCCCGCGTAGAGCGCGATCGCGCCGCCCTGCGAGAATCCGGCCAGCACGACGCGGTGCGCCGGCACGCCGCGGGCCGCCTCGCGCGCGATCAGCGCCTCCACCTGACGCTGCGAGCGCCGCACGCCGGCAACGTCGGCGCGGCTGTTGAGATCGCCCTCGTGGAAGTCGTACCACGCGGGCATGCGAAAGCCGCGATTGATCGTGACGGGAATCTCGGGCGCATGGGGGAACAGCAGGCGCACCGAGAGGTCGCGCGGCAGGCCCAATCCGCCCACCACTTCCGACCAGCCGTGGCCGCTGTCGCCGAGGCCGTGCATCCAGATGACCGCCGCGTCGGGGCGAGGACCGGTCTCGATTTCGATGGCAGGCAGCAGTGCGTCGGTCATCGGCGGAAGCGTGGAACGAGGAACGAGGATTCTAGCCGATGCCGCGCGCGCGAACGGTCAGTCGCGCTGCGCGAGTCGACGCCGTCCGGCGGCCCATAATCCGCGTAAAATGGGGGGTTAACCCGCGAGGTCCCTGCATGTGAACGGCCACAAGCTGTAGGTGCAGGACCCTTTCGCCCCAAGAACACAATTTTTGGAGTGTCCCGATGTCGACGTCCCCCGCTGCTTCTGCCCCCCTTGTCCCGGCGCCGCCCGCGATGCGCGACGTCTCGCTCGACGACAAGTACGAGCTCGACTCCGGCCGTGTCTTCGTCACCGGCGTGCAGGCCCTCGTCCGCCTGCTGATCCTGCAACGGCAGCGCGACAAGCTCGCCGGGCTCAACACCGCGGGCTTCGTCTCCGGCTACCGTGGCTCCCCGCTCGGCGGCCTCGACCAGTCGCTGTGGAAGGCGCAGAAGTTCCTCGACCGCTCGAACATCAAGTTCCAGCCGGGGCTGAACGAGGATCTCGCCGCGACGGCGGTCTGGGGCTCGCAGCAGGTCAACCTCTATGCCGGCGCGAAGGTCGACGGCGTGTTCGCCATGTGGTACGGCAAGGGCCCGGGCGTCGATCGCTGCGGCGACGTGTTCAAGCACGCGAACTTCGCCGGCACGTCGAAGCACGGCGGCGTGCTCGTGCTGGCCGGCGACGACCACGCGGCAAAGTCGTCCACGCTGCCGCATCAATCCGATCACCAGTTCTCCGCTGCGATGATGCCGGTGCTCTACCCGTCGTCGGTGCAGGAGATCATCGACCTCGGCCTCCACGGCTGGGCGATGAGCCGCTATTCAGGGTGCTGGGTAGGCTTCAAGTGCGTGTCCGACACGGTCGAGAGCTCGGCGTCGGTGTCGATCGATCCGGACCGCGTCAGGATCGTCGTGCCCGACGATTTCCCGATGCCGCCGGACGGCGTGTCCATTCGCTGGCCGGACGGTTTCCTGCAGACCGAAGCGCGGATGCAGGATTACAAGGTCTACGCCGCCCTGCACTACTGCCGCGTCAACAACCTCAACCGCGTCGTCATCGACTCGCCGACGCCCCGCCTCGGCATCATCACCAGCGGCAAGAGCTACCTCGACGTGCGCCAGGCGCTGGACGACCTCGGCATCACGGAAGCGGACGCCGCCGAGATCGGCATCCGCGTGTTCAAGGTGGCGATGCCCTGGCCGCTCGAGCCGGAGGGCGTGCGCCAGTTCGCGGAAGGCCTGTCCGAAATCCTCGTCGTCGAGGAAAAGCGGCAGATCGTCGAGTACCAGGTGAAGGAGCAGCTCTACAACTGGCGCGACGACGTGCGCCCGCGGGTCATCGGCAAGTTCGACGAGAAGGGCGAATGGGTGCGGCCGCACGGCGACTGGCTGCTGCCGCCGCACGCCGAGCTCACTCCCGCGATGATCGCGCGCGTGATCGCGCAGCGCATCGCCCGCCTCGATCTCCACCCGCGCACGATCGAGCGCATCCGGAAGCGCGTCGAGTTCATCGACCAGAAGGAAAAGGCGCTCGCGCGCCCGAAGATCAGCCTGCAGCGCCAGCCGTACTTCTGCTCCGGCTGCCCGCACAACACGTCGACCAACGTGCCGGAAGGCAGCCGCGCCACCGCGGGGATCGGCTGCCACGTGATGGCGATCTGGATGGACCGCAAGACGTCGACGTTCACGCACATGGGCGGCGAAGGGGTGCCGTGGATCGGCCAGGCGCCGTTCACCGACGAGAAGCACATCTTCGCGAACCTCGGTGACGGCACGTACTACCACAGCGGCATCCTCGCCATCCGCGCCGCGGTGGCGGCGAAGGTGAACATCACCTACAAGATCCTCTACAACGACGCCGTCGCGATGACCGGCGGCCAGCCGGTCGACGGCCCGATCTCGCCGCAGGACATCGCGCGGCAGGTCGCCGCGGAAGGCGTGACGAAGATCGTCGTCGTGTCCGACGAGCCGGACAAGTATCCGTCCGGCTATTTCGATTCGGGCATCCCGATCCATCACCGCGACGAGCTCGACCGCGTCCAGCGCGAGCTGCGCGACGTCGAGGGCACGACCATCCTGCTCTACGACCAGACGTGCGCCGCGGAAAAGCGCCGCCGCAGGAAGCGCGGCAAGTTTCCCGATCCCGCCAAGCGCGTGTTCATCAACGAGCTGGTGTGCGAAGGCTGCGGCGATTGCGGCGTCAAGTCGAACTGCGTGTCGGTGGCGCCGGTCGAGACGGAGTTCGGCCGCAAGCGCACGATCGACCAGTCGTCCTGCAACAAGGACTACTCCTGCGTCAACGGCTTCTGCCCGAGCTTCGTCACCGTCGAGGGCGGCCAGCTCCGCAAGAAGCAGAAGGCCGAGGCCGCCGACTTCACCGCGCTGCCCGCGCCTGCGCTGCCCACCACCACCGACCCGTACGGCGTGCTCGTGACCGGCATCGGCGGCACGGGCGTGGTGACGATCGGCGCGCTGCTCGGCATGGCCGCGCACCTCGAGGGCAAGGGCGTGTCGGTGCTCGACATGACCGGCCTCGCGCAGAAGAACGGCGCCGTCGTCTCGCACGTCCGGATCGCCGACACGCCCGAGCTCCTGCACGCCACGCGCATCGCCGCCGGCGAGGCGAAGCTCGTGCTCGCGTGCGACATCCTGACGGGCGTCGGTCCCGAGGCCCTCGCCAAGATGCAGAAGGGCGTGACCAAGGCCCTCGTCAACACGGCGCTCGTCATGCCGGCGCAGTTCACCCGCGAGCCCGACCTGCGCTTCCCGACCGGCTCGATGGAGCAGGAGATCAAGGACGCGGTCGCGCCCGGCGACGCCGAGTTCCTCGACGGCACCAAGCTCGCGACGGGCCTGATGGGCGACTCCATCGCGACCAACCTGTTCATGGTCGGCTACGCCTACCAGCGCGGCCTCATTCCGGTCGGCGAGGCGGCGATCCTGAAGGCGATCGAGCTGAACGGCGCCGGCGTGGAATCGAACAAGCAGAGCTTCTACTGGGGCCGCCTTGCCGCGGTCGAGCCGGCGCGCGTCGCGGCGGCGGCGATCCCGCAGGCCGACAAGCCGGAATCGCAGCGGCTCTCGGAATCGCTCGACGAGATGATCGACCGCCGGGTGAAGTTCCTGACCGCGTACCAGGACGCCGCCTACGCGAAGCGCTACCTCGACTTCGTCGCGAACGTCCGCAGGGTCGAAGGGGCGCGGCAGCCCGGCGCCACCGAGCTCACCGAGGCCGCGGCGCGCTACTACTTCAAGCTGCTGGCGATCAAGGACGAGTACGAAGTCGCGCGCCTCTACGCGGAGAGCGACTTCACGGCGCGCGTGGCGAAGCAGTTCGAAGGCGACTACAAGCTCGTGTTCCATCTCGCCCCGCCCGTCTTCAACAAGCCGGATCCCAGGACGGGCGAGGCGAGGAAATCGACGTACGGACCGTACATGATGTCGCTGTTCCGCGTGCTCGCGAAGGCGCGGCGCTTCCGCGGCGGCGCCTTCGACCCCTTCGGCCGCAGCGCCGAGCGGAAGATGGAGCGCGCGCTCGTCGGCCAGTACGAGACGGTGATGGCCGAGATCCTCGACAAGCTGACGCCGCAGAACCACGAGGTGGCCGTCGATCTCGCCTCGGTGCCCGAGCACATCCGCGGCTACGGCCACGTGAAGGAGCGGCACGTGAAGGACGCCAAGGTCCGCGAGGCCGCGCTCCTCGAGCAGTTCCGCGGCGCGCGCGCCGTTCCGCCGCAGGCCGCGCCGGTCAAGGTGACGGTGTAGTCCCTGCCTGACGAGCGCCCCGCCGACGACGCGTTCGCGTCCGCGCGCGCGTGGTTCGACGCGCAGGGCTTTCGCGCGTTTCCGTTCCAGGAAGAGGTCTGGGCGGCCTTCGCGCGCGGCGAATCCGGGCTCATCCACGCGCCCACCGGCATGGGCAAGACGTACGCCGCGTGGATGGGGCCGCTCGTCACCGGGCCCGACGGGAGCGCGACTGCCCCGCCGCCGCTGACGGTCGTGTGGCTGACGCCGCTGCGCGCGCTCGCCGCGGACACCGGGCTGGCGCTGGCGCGCGCCGCGCAGGCGCTGCGGCCGCACTGGCGCATTGCGGTGCGCACGGGCGACACGCCCGCGGCGGAGCGCGCGCGCCAGGACCGGCGGCTGCCCACCGCGCTCGTCACCACGCCGGAGTCGCTGACGCTGCTGCTGTCGCGCGCCGATTGGCGCGAGCGGTTCGCGCACGTCAGCGCCGTCGTCGTCGACGAATGGCACGAGCTGATGGCGTCCAAGCGCGGCGTCCAGGTGGAACTGGCGCTGGCGCGGCTGCGCACGGCGCGCCCCGGCCTCGCCGTCTGGGGGCTGTCCGCCACGCTGGCCAACCTCGGCGAGGCGCTGGCGTGCCTGCTGGGGCACGGCCGTGCGGGTCGCATCGTTCGCGGACTCGAAGGCAAGGTCATCACCATCGAGACCGCGCGGCCGCCCACGATCGAGCGCTTTCCCTGGGGTGGGCACATCGGCCTCAAGCTGCTGCCGCAGGTGGTGCGCGCGATCGACAACGCGCGCTCGACGCTGGTCTTCACCAACGTCCGCTCCGCGGCGGAGCTCTGGTACCAGGCGCTGCTGGAGGCGCGGCCCGATTGGGCGGGCCAGATCGCGCTCCATCACGGGTCGCTGGAGCGCGAAGTGCGCGACTGGGTCGAGGACGGCATACGGCGCAACGCGCTGCGCGCGGTCGTGTGCACGTCGAGCCTCGATCTCGGCGTCGATTACGCGCCCGTCGACCAGGTGCTGCAGATCGGCAGCCCCAAAGGCGTGGCGAGGCTTCTGCAGCGCGCGGGACGCAGCGGCCACCAGCCCGGCGCGGTGTCGAAGATCACCGTCGTGCCCACACAGGCGCTCGAGCTGGTCGAGGCCGCGGCAGCGCGCGAGGCCGCCGCCGAGCGCGCGATCGAGGCGCGGCCGCCGATCGTCGGCGCGCTCGACGTCCTCACGCAGCATCTCGTGACGTGCGCGATGGGCGGCGGCTTCGCGCCCGCCGAACTGCTCGCCGAAGTCCGGGGCACGCACGCGTACGCCGCGCTCACGGCGGCGGAATGGCAATGGGCGCTCGATTTCGTCGTGCACGGCGGCGCGAGCCTCAACGCCTATCCGGAATACCGGCGGGTGGTGATCGGCGACGACGGCGTCGCCCGCGTGCCCGACGCGCAGATCGCACGCCGTCACCGCACGCAGATCGGCACCATCGTCAGCGACGCGAGCATCACCGTGCAGATGCGCAACGGCCGGCGCCTCGGCCACATGGAGGAATCGTTCATCGCCCGCCTCTCGCCCGGCGACACGTTCCTGTTCGCCGGCCGCGTGCTCGAGTTCCTCCGCGTGCGCGAGATGACAGCCTGGGTGAAGCCCGGCAAGCCCAGCGCCGCGATCGTGCCGCGCTGGATGGGCGCCAAGATGCCGCTGTCGTCGCTGCTCGCCGATCGCACGCGCAAGCTGATCGGCGACGCGAAGCGCGGCACGTTCGCGTCCGCGGAGCTGCAGCTCGTGCGGCCGCTGCTCGAGCTGCAGCGCCGCTGGTCCGCGCTGCCCGACGAGCGCGAGTGGCTGATCGAGCGCATCGCCACGCGCGACGGCCACCACCTCTTCTTCTTCCCGTTCGAGGGGCGCCTCGCGCACCTGGGGCTCGCCACGCTCTTCAGCTACCGGCTGTCGCGCGCGACGCCCCGCACCTTCAGCATCATGATCAACGACTACGGCTTCGGCCTGCTGTCGCCGGCGCCGGTCCCGCTGTCGCTCGGCGAGCTGGGCGGGCTGCTCGCCGCGCCGAACGTGGCACGCGACATCCTCGCCGGGCTCAACGCCGCGGAGCTCGGCCGGCGGCAGTTCCGCGAGATCGCGCGCGTCGCCGGCCTGGTGTTCCAGGGTTATCCGGGCCAGCCGCAATCGAACCGCCACCTGCAGGCGTCGAGCGGACTCCTCTACGACGTGTTCGCGCAGTACGACCCCGCCAACCTGCTGCTGGCGCAGTCGACGCAGGAAGTGCTGGAGCGGCAGATCGAGGCCCTGCGGCTCGACGCCGCGCTCGCGCGGCTGCGCGGCGCCCGCGCCGTGTTCACCCAGCCGCCGCGGCCCACGCCCTTCGCATTCGCGCTGATGGTGGAGATGTTCCGGGAGAAGCTCACCACCGAGGCGCTCGCCGACCGCGTCGCGCGCATGGTCGAGGCGCTCGAGAAGGCCGCCGCGGCCGCGCCGGGCGACGCGCGGTAACATGGCGTCCCGCCGCGGCGCCCTCGTCAAGGATCCGTCATGAATCCGTTCGACCTCACCGGGCGCATCGCGCTCGTCACCGGCGCGGCGCGCGGCCTCGGCCACGCGATGGCAACGGCGCTCGCGCAGGCAGGCGCCACCGTCGTGTTCAACGGGCGCGACCTCGCGGCGCTGGAAGCGGCGCGCTCAACGCTCGCGCGCGACGGCCGCGCGACCGACACCAGCGTGTTCGACGTCACCGACGTTGCCGCGGTGAGCGCGGGCATCGCCGCGATCGAGGCGAAGCACGGCGCGCTCGACATCGTGATCAACAACGCCGGCATCCAGCGGCGCAACGCCGTCCACGCATTCCCGAAGGAGGACTGGGACGCCGTCATCGCCACCAATCTCACCGCGCCGTTCCTGGTCGCGCAGGCCGCGGTGCCCGGGATGCGCGCACGCAAGCGGGGTGCCATCATCAACGTCGCGTCGCTGACGAGCGAGCTCGCGCGTCCCAACATCGTCGCCTACACCGCCGCCAAGGGCGGCGTGCGGCAGCTGACCCGCGGCCTCGCGGTCGAGCTCGCGGTCGACGGCATCCGCGTCAACGCGATCGCGCCCGGCTACTTCACCACCGAGATGAACCGCGCGCTGCTCGACAACCCGGACTTCGTCGCATGGGTGAACATGCGCACGCCGATGAAGCGCTGGGGCGATCCGTCCGAGCTCGGCGGGCTCGCGGTCTTTCTCGCCTCGGACGCGGCGAGCTACATCACCGGCCAGACGTTTTACGTCGACGGCGGCATGAGCGTGAACCTCTAGCGCGCGCCGCGCGGTACGAGGTCAGGCGAGCGCCTTGCGGCGGTCCAGCAGCTTGTAGAGCCACGTGAGGCCCGCGGCGGTGCCGGCCGACGGCTTGTATTCGCATCCCACCCAGCCGTCGTACTTGAGCTCGTCGAGCAGACGGAACAGGTATTCGTAGTTGAGCTCGCCGACGTCCGGCTCGTGCCGGCCCGGCACGCCGGCGATCTGCACGTGGCCGATGTCGCGGATCCAGCGCTTCAGCTTCTCCGAGAGGTCGCCCTCGACGATCTGCGCGTGGTACAGGTCCATCTGCACCTTGAGGTTCGGCGCGCCGACCTCGGCGCGGATCGCGTGCGCCTCCGCCTGCGTATTGAGCAGGTAACCCGGCACGTCCCGCGGATTGAGCGGCTCGATGGTGACGGTGACGCCCTGCTGGGCGGCCTCGGCACAGGCGAAGCGCAGGTTGCGGACGTACACGCGCATGCGGCTCTTGCGCTCGTCGGCGTCGGCGCCCTCGGGGAGCAATCCCGCCATGACGTGCAGGCGCGGGCAGCGCAGCACTTCCGCGTAGCGCAGCGCCTGGACGATGCCCGCCGTGAACTCGTGCTCGCGGCCGGGGATGGACGCGAGGCCGCGGTCGCCGCCGGCATAGTCGCCCGGGGGCGAGTTGAACAGGACGACCTCGAGCTTGTGCGGCGCGACGCGCGCCGCGATCTCCTTGGCCTGGAAGTCGTACGGGAATGCGAACTCGACCGCCCGAAAGCCCGCATGCGCGGCTTCGCCGAACCTGTCGAGGAACGGCGATTCGGTGAAGAGAAAGGTCAGGTTCGCGGAAAACCGCGGCATAAGCTGCGCATCACGTTCCGGAGCCACATCGATCGCGCCAGCGGTGAGCGCGACATCGGACGGCATTCGGTCCGCTACAATTCGCCAATGGATTGTGCGCTCGCGCACGCGCCGGCGCAATATGACATTTGAATTGCCCCCACCCGAACCCGCAGGGCCGGCTGCCGGGCCGGCGGCCGTGACGCCGGCCCGGTCGACGGCCCCGCTGTTCGACGATTCCCGCGGCGCCGAACGCCGCGTGGCGGCCGTCGACGCGCTCGCGACCGTCGTCGGCGGCGAGCACGTGGAGCTGATGGCCGAGCGCGCCCTCCACTGGCCGCGCGAGCGCACGCTGTTCGTCGCCGACGTGCATCTCGGCAAGGCCGCGACGTTTCGCGCCCACGGCGTTCCGCTGCCGCGCGGCGTGACCGCCACCGATCTCGACCGGCTCTCGCGGCTGCTGGAGCGCACCGGCGCGACGCGCATCGTCGTGCTGGGCGACCTCATCCATGCGCGCGCCGGCCGCGTGGCGTCGCTCGACGACGCCGTCGTCGCCTGGCGGCAAGCGCACCGCGGCGTCCGCGTGATCCTCGTCCGCGGCAACCACGACAAGCACGCGGGCGATCCGCCGCCGGCATGGGACGTCGAATGCGTCGCGGATCCTCACGCCTTCGCGCCGTTCCTGGCCTGCCACGCACCCGTCTCGCCGCCGTCCGGCTACGCGCTATGCGGCCACGTGCACCCGGGCGTGCGCCTCTACGGCCGCGGCGAGGAAACGGCGCGGCTGCCCTGCTTCGTGCTGGGCCCGCGCCACGCCGTCCTGCCCGCGTTCGGGCGCTTTACCGGGCTCGCGCTCGTCGCGCCCGCGGCTGGTAGCCGGCTCGTCGCCATCGCCGGAAGCACGCTCTTCCCCTTGCCGCCCGCCGGCGCCTGACGGCGCGCGAACTCGGGCCGGATTGCGCTGTCGCAATTCTGCAACGACCGAAAATATCGGCGCGAACCGCGCGTGGTGGATGGTCCTGTGGATAGCCGGTGGAAAGCCGGTGAATGGGTTGGCGGCGGGGCCGCAGAACGCTGTTTTTCCTGCGGTTTCGGGAGCCCTCTGCTGTGCATGAAATACTGCTTGCACTCGGGGTTGTGACCCACTATGCTTTGTGTTGAGGCCGCACTTCAACACAAGATATAGTAGATTTTGATTTGACGGCAGAAACCGCAGGCACCGGACAAACCGCCGGACGACGCCCTCGTCCCGACGAATTGCGCCCCTGAAGCGCTGCCGGCCCCGATCCACCCCATATCGCTCGCATCGCGCGGCATTGCGCCTAACCGTCCCGCAAGGGGATAGCGTCAATTTGCCCGTCGAACACCACGACATCGCGACAAGACACGACAGGAGAACCAACCCATGCAAATCGCCACCTCTGCCCCACAGCCCTCCCCCTCCGCGCCCCCGCGCGACCTGATCGTGGGAGAGCCGGGCAGTCCGGTCGCGAGCGCAGCCGATCCGCGATTCGCGCAGTACAAGGTGATCCGGCGCAATGGCGCCGTGGTGGGCTTCGAGCCCGCCAAGATCACGATCGCGATGACCAAGGCGTTTCTCGCCGTCAATGGCGGCCAGGGTGCGGCGTCGGCGCGCGTGCGCGACGAGGTCACCCGGCTCACCGACGGCGTGGTGGCCGCTCTGATGAAGCGCAAGCCCGACGGCGGCGCGATCCACATCGAGGAGATCCAGGACCAGGTCGAGCTCGCGCTGATGCGCGGCGGCGAGCACGAGGTGGCGCGCGCCTACGTCCTCTATCGCGAAAAACGCTCGCAGGAGCGCGCGCACGAAAAGCAGCAGAAGGGCGGCGCCAAGGCAGCCGACGCCCCGATCTACGTCACCGACAACGGCGTCCGCAAGGCGCTCGACCTCGGCCGCCTCACGCAGCTCGTCAGGACGTCCTGCGAAGGTCTGCCGGACGCCGAGCCCGACCGCATCATGAAGGCCACGCTGAAGGACCTGTACGACGGCGTGCCGATGGACGAAGTGCGCAAGTGCGTCGTGCTGGCGGCGCGCACGCTGATCGAGAAGGACCCCGCGTACTCGTACGTCACGGCGCGCCTGCTGCTCGACGCGCTGCGCTTCGAGGCGATCGGCGAGGAAGCCACCCACGCCGACATGGCGACGCGCTATGCCGAGTACTTCCCGCGCTTCATCAAGCACGGCATCAAGATCGGCCTCCTGAACGAAGCCCTCGCGCAGTACGACCTCGGCAAGCTCGGCGCGGCGCTCGATTCGTCGCGCGACCTGCAGTTCGGCTACCTCGGCCTGCAAACGCTGTACGACCGCTATTTCCTCGTCGACCAGTACGTCGGCGGCCGGCGCTTCGAGCTGCCGCAGTGCTTTTTCATGCGCGTGGCGATGGGCCTCGCGCTGAACGAAGTGAACCGCGAGGCGCGGGCGATCGAGTTCTACAACGTGCTGTCGACGTTCGACTTCATGTCGTCCACGCCCACGCTGTTCAACGCCGGCACGCATCGCTCGCAGCTGTCGTCGTGCTACCTCACCACGGTGTCCGACGACCTCGACGGCATCTACGAGGCCATCAAGGAAAACGCGCTGCTGTCGAAGTTCGCCGGCGGCCTCGGCAACGACTGGACCAACGTCCGCGCCATGGGCTCGCACATCAAGGGCACCAACGGCAAGTCGCAGGGCGTCGTGCCGTTCCTCAAGGTGGTCAACGACACCGCGGTCGCGGTGAATCAGGGGGGCAAGCGCAAGGGCGCCGTGTGCACGTATCTCGAGACGTGGCACCTCGACATCGAGGAGTTCCTCGAGCTTCGCAAGAACACGGGCGACGACCGCCGCCGCACGCACGACATGAACACGGCGAACTGGATTCCCGATCTGTTCATGAAGCGCGTGATCGAGGGCGGCGACTGGACGCTGTTCTCGCCGTCCGACGTGCCCGACCTCCACGACAAATGGGGCCAGGCGTTCGAGACCGCCTACCTGCGCCACGAGGACCGGGTCGCGCGCGGCGACCTCAAGCTCTTCAAGAAGATCCCCGCCGTGCAGCTCTGGCGCAAGATGCTGTCGATGCTGTTCGAGACCGGGCATCCGTGGATCACGTTCAAGGATGCGTGCAACGTGCGCTCGCCGCAGCAGCACGTCGGCGCCGTGCACAGCTCCAACCTCTGCACCGAGATCACGCTCAACACGAGCGACGCCGAGATCGCCGTCTGCAACCTCGGCTCGGTCAACATGCTCGCGCACATGAAGCAAACCGGCGGCGCGTGGGTGCTCGACCACGACAAGCTGCAAAAGACGATCCGCACCGCGATGCGGATGCTCGACAACGTCATCGACATCAACTATTACGCCGTCGCCAAGGCGCGCAACTCCAATCTCAAGCATCGCCCCGTGGGCCTCGGCATCATGGGCTTCCAGGATTGCCTGCACCTGACGCGCACGCCGTACGCCTCGGACGAAGCGCTGAAGTTCGCCGACACGTCGATGGAAGCGGTCTGCTACTACGCCTACTGGGCGTCCACCGAGCTCGCCGAGGAACGGGGCCGCTATTCGTCGTACAAGGGGAGCCTGTGGGACCGCGGCATCCTGCCGCAGGATTCGCTGCAGCTCCTGCGCGAGGAGCGCGGCGGCTACGTCGACATCGACGAGTCGTCGGAAATGCCGTGGGACGCGCTGCGCGCCCGCATCCTGGCGCACGGCATGCGCAACTCGAACTGCGTCGCCATCGCGCCCACCGCGACGATCTCCAACATCATCGGCGTGGCGGCGTCGATCGAGCCCGAGTACCAGAACATCTACGTCAAGTCGAACCTGTCGGGCGAGTTCACCGTCGTCAACGAGCAGCTCGTGAAGGACCTGAAGGCGATCGACCTCTGGGACGACGTGATGGTGGCCGACCTCAAGTACTTCGACGGCTCGCTCGCCAAGATCGACCGCGTGCCGGCCGAGATGCGCAACCTCTACGCCACGGCGTTCGAGGTCGACTCGAGCTGGATCGTCGAGGCCGGCGCGCGCCGGCAGAAGTGGATCGACCAGGCGCAGAGCCTCAACATCTACATGGCCGGCGCGTCGGGCAAGAAGCTCGACGAGACGTACAAGCTCGCCTGGCAGCGCGGCCTCAAGACGACGTACTACCTCCGCACCCTCGCAGCCACGTCGGTGGAGAAATCCACGGGCACCGGCGGCGAGCTGAACGCGGTGTCGTCGTCGGGCGGCGCGCAGGGCGTCACGGCCAAGGCCGCGCCGCTGCGCACGGCGGGGTCGTCCACGGCCGCCGCCACGAATACGGCGGAGCCCGAGTCGAAGCTCTGCCTGATCGATGACCCGACCTGCGAGGCTTGCCAGTAATCACGGTGTCCCCGCCACGCGGCGGGGGCGGATGGCGTCAAAAACCGCTTGCGACCAGGAGCGAACGAAGCAGAAGCGAATCAGGATCGGTGGACCGGTTCGAAGCGACAGCAGCGGCGACAGAACGCCGCGCGGCCGAACCGGGAGAGGCGGACCCGCGCGGACCCAGACAGGAACGCGAAGTTGGCGATGGACGCGCCAGGGACCGGCAGTGACCGAGAGGCCCAAACGCTGCAAAGCGCCGGGCCCGAATGCTGGTGTTGTGCTGGGGGCGCGCGGCTGGCAGGAAAGCAAGCGCCGCGCGCCGATTTTTCCCCAGCGCCGGGTTCCCGGCTGGCCCGTCAATTCTCGCGAAAGGAGGCCCCAGTTGGCCCGATACGAGCACGCACCCCGACATGTTATTGAGGCGCGGTATCTCGGTGATTACAAGGTCTGGCTGGAGTTCAACGATGGGCGCAAGGGCGTGGTCGACTTGTCCGACGAGCTGCACGGCGACGAGATGGAGCCGCTGCGGGACCGCGATCGCTTCGCGCAGTTCTACCTGGATTACGGCCTGGCCTCGATCGCCTGGCTGGATGGGCAGGATTTCAAGCCGGAGTTCCTGTACGAGCGGTTGAAGGAAATGCATTGAGCGGATAGCGCCGGGCGGGACGCTGAAAAACCGCCCTCGCGCCCTCATATGAGAACGAGATTTCGGAGAAACGAATGCTGAGCTTCGACGACGATTTGGCCGCCGCGCCCACCCCGCCCAGGGCGGCTCCGCGCACGCCGCAAACGATCCTCGCCTCGTCGGCGGGCAACATCGCGGGCGGAATCCTGGCCCCGCAGCTGTCCAATGAGCCAGTGCACGACCTCGGAGTGGAGGCGCAGGCGATGCAGAACGGCTTCCGCCGCGTGCGGCTCGAGGACAAGCGCGTGATCAACGCGCAGGCCGACGTCAACCAGCTCGTGCCGTTCAAGTACAAGTGGGCCTGGGACAAGTACCTCGCCGGCTGCGCCAATCACTGGATGCCGCAGGAAGTGAACATGCAGCGCGACATCGAGCTGTGGAAGAATCCCAACGGCCTCACCGATGACGAGCGCCTGATCGTCAAGCGCAACCTGGGCTTCTTCGTCACCGCCGATTCGCTCGCCGCCAACAACATCGTGCTGGGCACGTATCGCCACATCACGGCACCGGAGTGCCGGCAGTACCTGCTGCGCCAGGCATTCGAGGAAGCGATCCACACGCACGCCTACCAGTACATCGTCGAGAGCCTCGGCCTCGACCAGGCGGAGATCTTCAACGCGTACCACGAGATCAAGTCGATCCGCGACAAGGACGAGTTCCTGATCCCGTTCATCAACGTGCTGACCAACCCCACGTTCAAGACCGGCACGCCGGAGACCGACCGCGATCTCCTGAAGAGCCTGATCGTGTTCTCCTGCATCATGGAAGGGCTCTTCTTCTACGTCGGCTTCGTGCAGATACTGGCGATGGGCCGGCAGAACAAGATGACGGGGGCGTCGGAGCAGTACCAGTACATCCTGCGCGACGAGTCGATGCACTGCAATTTCGGCATCGACCTCGTCAACACGATCAAGATGGAGAACCCGCACCTCTGGACGTCGGAGTTCCGCGAGGAGATCTCGCAGCTGATGCGCAAGGGCGTCGAGCTCGAATACGCCTACGCCGAGGACACGATGCCCCGCGGCGTGCTGGGCCTCAACGCGCCGATGTTCAAGGAGTACCTGCGCTTCATCGCCAACCGCCGCTGCCAGCAGATCGGCCTCGACCCGCTGTTCGAGAAGGCGGACAACCCGTTCCCGTGGATGGCCGAGATGATCGACCTGAAGAAGGAGAAGAACTTCTTCGAGACGCGCGTCATCGAGTACCAGACGGGCGGGGCGTTGAGCTGGGATTGAGCCCCTACTCCCCTCCGAGCCTCGCTCGCGCCTCCCGCTTTCCCATCCCGCGCAGCCGCGCAATGGCCGCCATCTGCGGCGACCTCGGCGTCGCCCTTTCCTGCTCCCAGTTGTAGACCGACTGCGCGCTGGTCCCGACGAGGCGCCCGAAGTCGCCGGCGGACAACGCGAGGCGCTTTCGCTGCGCGCGCAAGCCTTTCGCGCTGAAGCGCAGCCTGGCTGCCGCGACCTTCCCCGTCGATTTCACTCCCTGAACAGCGCGTGCGGCTCCGCGAGCCAACGTCGCGACTTGACGGCCGAGCGCGGCCACCTGGCGCCTGAGCGCCGCGACGTCGCGGCGCTGCTGTGCGGACGCCTTCCGCAGCGCGCTCAACTCGGCGCTCGTCGCCCGCCGGGAAACGCGATGGATTTCCTGCTTGAGCAGTACAGCGATATTCGGCATTGCAGATCCTCGTGGGTGTCGTCCGACCCGCGATTATCCGCCTGCGGCGTGACCGCATCCGTCACCAGGCAATTCCGACCTGACCGGTTCCGCGGGCCCGAGCCTCGATCCCGCGCCATGGCGAGGGCCCACGGACCGTTCGCCAACTTCCGATTGGTGGTTCGTCCCGCCGACGCTACGCTAGGGAGTCCCTCGACTCGATGCCCACGACCATGCGCAATCTCACCACCCGGCGCGACTTCCTCGGCACCGCCGTCGCGCTGGCGCTCCCGTCCGCAATCGCGGTCGCGCAGTCGCCGGCGGACGCACGCAAGGCGATGGTGCGCGAGCTGTCCGACGTCGTGCGCAAGCACTACCAGGACGGGGCCGCCGCGACCCGGCTGGCCGACGCGTTGCGCAGCAACCTCGCCGCCGGCGCCTACGACGACGCCACCCTGACCGACGCCGTCCTCGCGGAGCGCCTGACCCGCGACCTTCGCGCGATCGTCGACGACAAGCACATGGCGGTGGCGAGCGGCATGACCGGCAAGGAAGCGGACATCACCGTCGACGCCGCGTTCGCGGTCAAGGTCAACTACGGCGTGCAGGCGGTCCGCCGGCTGGCCGGCAACGTCGGGCTGATCGAGCTCAACTTCTTCCCCGCGCGGAAGTTCGGCGAACCCTTGCTCGATCGCTACGCAGCTGCGATGACGCTCGTCCGGGACACGCGCGCGCTGATCGTGGACGTGCGCGAGCACATGGGCGGCGACCCCGCCACCGTCGCGTACGTCGCCAGCTACTTCTTCGAGCGACCGTCGTTCGTCGTGAACCGCATTCGCTATCGTCCCGAGCGCATCGAGGAATACGCCACCACGGCGGCGCCGCGCGGCGGCCGGTACGGCGAGCGCCGGCCGGTGTTCGTGCTCACGTCGGCGAACACGTTCTCCGGCGGCGAGGAGCTCGCCTACGACCTGCAGGCCACGCGCCGCGCGCGCATCGTCGGCGAGGTGACGGGCGGCGGCGCGAATCCGAACGAGGCGTTCGACCTCGGCGGCGGCTTCGTCGCCTACGTGCCCAACGGTGCGGCGATCAATCCCATCACGCGCACGAACTGGGAAGGCGCCGGCGTGGCGCCCGACGTGAGGGTCGATGCCGCCAAGGCGCAGGCGTCGGCGCAGCGGCTGGCGCTGGAGGCGGCGCTCGCGCAGGCGACGGACGACGCGGAGCGCGCGTCCATTCGCGAGGCGCTCGTCGCGATGAAGGGCTGAAACCCCGGCGCGCTAGGGCCGGAACCAGGCGTTGCCGACCTGGATGTAGAACGCCGTCGTGCCCGGACTGTGCGCGACGTCGATGCCGACGTGCAGCCCGAATTTGCGCGCCAGCTCGTAGCGAAACCCGAGGCCGCCGCTGCCGACGTTCTGCGTGATCGAGAAGTCGCTGCGCTCGGAGCGCGCGGTGCCGCCGCCGCCGAACGCGACGACGCTCCATCGTCCGTAGAACTGCCAGCGCGCCTCGACTTCGGCCACGGCCACCTGCTGCCCCTGGAACCGCATCGCCGGCACGCCGCGCAGCTCGATGTACGGCCGCAGGAAGAACGGCGTGCCTTGCGACGAGCGCGCGTAATCGCCGCGCGCGCCCAGCGTGACGTCCTCGCGCACCGGCCACCAGCCGATCAGCAGCTGCTCGAAGCGCTCGAAATCCACGCTGGCGCCGAGTCCCTGGCGCGACGCCATGTACGACGTCTCTGCGTAGATGCCGCGCGTCGGCGTGAAGACGTTGTCGCGGCTGTCGTACTCGACGATGGCCGTGGGCGCGGAGACCTTGACGCGCAGCGCGTCGGCGATGCCGGGAAACGCGGGCTGCTCGCGCAACGTCGGGTCGACGTCCGCGTACACGTAGCGCACGCCGACCGACCACGGCGATTTCGGCGCGAGCTGCCAGTTGCCCTGGAGAACCAGTGCGGAGAAGTTGAGCGAGTAGCGCACGCCTTCGTTGAACGTCGGCGCATTGCCGAGACCGTAGAAGTCCAGATTGACGCGGCCGGTGCCGCCGCCGGCGAGCGTTTTCAGGCGCGCGTCGAACCAGCGGCTGGAATCCCCGCCGAACGCGGCCCATGTCCCGTTCTGCGTGACGACCCCGCCCGCGGCGGAAATGTCGGGCCGCGCCCAGCCCTCGTCACCGGCTTCCTTGCGAGGCCGCAGGAACATCCCGACGCCGCCGCCGCCATACCCGACGGCAGGCTCGGTCACGATCAAAGGAATCGGAAGAAAGCCGCGCGGATCCTCGAGCATCTTGCTCACGTCGAGCTGTCCGTCCTCCGGATCGAAGAAGCGCGACATGCGGCCGGGCGGGTTCGCCTGCGGCGGCGCGGCGCCGGCGGCATCCTTGCCTTGCGCGGAAGCCTCCGCGGCCTGCGCTCCCGCATCGGCGGCCGCCATCGCGGCAAGCGGCACCAGGAGCCAACAGAGCGCGGCAAGTCTCATCGCTCGCCTGCGGCGGTTCGCGCCTGCAACGCCGCGTGCGCCTTCGCGCTCCGCTCCTGCAGTCCGGTCGATTCCATGCGCGCGGCCCACGCGGCGAACGTCGCCGTCGGGCCGCGCCAGCGCAGCGCGTCCACGCTGGCAAAGAGCTTCGCGCTCGAATCGAGCGTCGCGAGCCGCTTGAACAGCAGCGCCTGCTCGCGCCGCGCGCCGAGGACGTCGGCTGGGAACGTGTCGATCGGACCGTAGCGATTCAGCATTCGGGCCGCCGAGACCGCGCCGATGCCCGCGAGGCCCGGATAGCCGTCGGCGGCGTCGCCCACGAGCGCGAGGTAGTCCGGAATCAGCGCGGGCACGACGCCGTATTTCGCCTTCACGGCGTCGGCGTCCAGCATCCTGTTCGCGCGGCGGTCCATCTGCACGACACGATCGGCGTCGACGCACTGCGCGAGATCCTTGTCGACGGTCCAGATGCACACCTTGTCGACGCGGCTCGAGCGGGACGCGATGCGCGCCGCCGACGCCAGCGCGTCGTCGGCCTCGAGCTCCACCATCGGCCACACGACGACGCCCATCGCGGCCAGCGCGTCCTCGAGCGGATGGAACTGCGACCACAGCGCCGGCTCGATGCCCTCGCCCGTCTTGTAGCCGGGCCACAGGTCGTTGCGGAACGACTCGATGACGTGATCGGTCGCCACGCCGATGTGCGTCGCACCCTTCTCCAGCATCTGCAGCACCGTCTGCAGGACGCCGACCACGCCGCCGTACGGCCGGTCCTTGCCCTTGGTGAAGCGGCGCAGCCCGTAGAAGTGGCGGAACAGCTCGTAGGTGCCGTCGACCAGGTGGATGACCATGCCGGATGGTCGCACGACGCGCAGGACGTTGCCCTGCAATGGTTGATACGCGAAGGACGTAAGTTACGGCCCTAGGTGTGGCTTTGTCTGCGTTTCCCAGCCGCGTTCGGGCGGCGCGTCACCGCCGCGAGCGCTTCGCGCCGCAGCCGTGCAGGAAGAGATCCACGACCTTGCGCGGCCATGCCGCCAGCTCCCGCTTCGTCATCGCCGGGCCGAGGCCCATGGCGCGCGATCGCGGAATGGTGATCACGCCCTGCAAAAACTGCTGCGCGGCGAACACGGGATCGGCGACGTCGATGCGTCCCGTGGTGGACTCACGTCCCAGCACGCCGGCGATCAGCGCGATCGCCTCCTGCGTTGCGCCTTCGCGGGCGAGCGTTTCCGCCAGCCCGGGAAAGCGCGCCGACTCGGACACCATCAGACGATGGAGCGCGATGGCGTCCGGCGACAGCGCCGCGCGCAGGATGAACGTGGCGAGCCGCTCGAGCACGGCGTCGAGATCGGCGCCCTCGATCAGCGGGACGCCGGCGGCGGGCCGGAGCCGCTCGATGATGCGGTGGACGACGGCCGCGAACAGCGCCGCCTTGTCGGCATAGCGGTGATAGAACGTGCGCTTGGAAATGCCGGTCCGCTGCGCCACGGCCTCGATGCTGGTCGCACCGAAGCCGTGGTCCAGGAACAGCGCCGTCGCGGCGTCGAGGATCCGCCCGCCGAGCTGCTCGGCTGCTTCGCGTGAGGGGCGCCCTCCCTGGCGCACCTTCGGCATGGGCGCTTCAGCCGATCACGGGCGGTAGTACGTGTAGCTGGCCGGCGCGTAGGACGTCGGCGCGCTGTAGCGCTGCGGGGCCGGCCGATAGTTCTGCGCGGGCGGCGGGCTGTCGTAGTACTGCTGCTGCTGCTGCGCCTCGTAGTCGGGCGGCACGGCGTTGTCGTATTGCGGGGCGGCGCCGTAGGACGGCGCGTAGCGCGGCTGCTGCGGCGCGTTGTAGCCCTGCGGCGCGACGTACGGCTGCGGCGCGTACTGCTGCTGCTGCGGCGGCGCATAGTACTGCTGCTGCGGCGCGTAATACTGCGGTTGGGGCGCGTAATACTGCTGCGGCGGGTAATACGGCGCCGGCGCGTACGCCGCGCTCGCCACCGCGTTGCCCACCGCGACGAACGGGGCCGCGACGACGGCCGCTGCCGTCCCGATCACCGCCGCGGCGGCCGCGGCAGGCCACCAGACGCCGCCGCGCCAGTATCCGCCGCCGCCGTGCCAGTGGGACCCGTGGTAACCGCCGTGGTAACCCCCGTGATAGCCGCCGTGGTACGCGCCCCGCGAGCCGCCGGCGACGGCCGACGACATGGGCGCGGCCGCGAGCGCCGCCGCGAGCAGGCCGAACGACACGATTCGAGTCTTGGACATTGCCACTCCTTCGGAATGGGCGGGCAAAGCGTGCCCACTTGCTCCCAACGTAGCAGCGAACCGACGAAAACGCAACGGCACCGTTGCGTTTGGTTACAACCCCGCCCGGCTGCGGTCGGGCCCCAGCACCCAGGCGAGACCTCGAGGCCGTCGCGAATCGCATAGGCGTCGACGTCGGTGTAGCGCGAATCGGCCCCGGTGGTCTGGCCGACGTGGCGAACGCCCGGATACAGCAGGACCTCGTCCATGAAATCGAGACAGGCGCTGAAGCACGTCTCCACGTCTCGTCGGTGACGACGACGATGGGGCCCTTGTAACGCCTTCACGGTCCGGGTTGCGGGCCCCGACGGCGAACGCCTCGTCGACCGCGTCGTGCGCGACTCTTTCAGCCGCACGCTGGTCGGACACGTCGCTCGGCGCCGCGGCGGCGCGCGCGGGGACGCCCGCGGCGAGCAGCACGAGCGGCAGGCGCGGCAGGAATGGAACGGACACCACGAGGCGCATGCGTGAAGGACGACGGAATTGCCGCATGCTAGCAACGTTCGCGGCGCCTACGCTACGATGCGCCACACGATGACTCCCGCCGTTCTCCTCCCCGGCCTCCGCGCGCTCGCGGCGCTCCTCTGCGCCGCGGCGCTGGCGACCGCGCACGCTGCCGATCCGGCGAAGGTGCTGCGCATCGCCCAGTTCGACATCGACACCCTCGATCCGCAGCAGTACAGCGACGATCCCTCGTTCCAGGTGGTGATCGCGCTGTTCGAGCCGCTGTACGAGATCGACTACCTGTCGCCCACGCCCAAGCTCTCCCCGCTCACGGCGAGCGCGATGCCGGAGATCACCGACGACGGCCGCGTCTGGACGATGCGCCTGAAGCGCGGGATCCTGTTCAACGACGACCCGGCGTTCAAGGGCAAGCCGCGCGAGCTGACGGCGGACGATTTCGTCTACTCGTACAAGCGCTGGCTCGACCCCAATCTCCGCCGCGCCGGCCAGCCGGTGCTCACCGACCTCATCGTGGGCGCGCGGCCGGTCGTCGAGGCGGCGAAGAAGACGGGCAGGATGGACCTCGACGCGCCGATCGAGGGCCTCCGCGCGCTCGACCGATACACGGTGCAGATCCGGCTCAGCGCCCCCAACTATCCGAGCGTGCGCGACCTGCTCGTGTTCGTCGGCGCGGCGGCGCGCGAAGTGGTGGACGCCGCCAATGGCGACATCCGCGCGCGCCCCGTGGGCACGGGTCCGTGGCGTCTCAAGGAGTGGAAGCGCGGATCGCGCATCGTGCTGGAGGCGAACCCGCACTATCGCGAAGCCTATTTTCCCGCCAGCGACCGCAAGGACGACGCCGAGATCGAGCGCGTGATGAAGGGCAAGCGCGTGCCCATCTGCGGCACGGTCGAGATCAACATCATCGACGAGGACCTCACGCGGCTGCTGCTGTTCGAGCAGGGCGGGCTCGATTTCGTCCAGCTCCGCAACGAGATCGCCACGCGGCTGCTGGCGGACGGCAAGCTCAAGCCGGAATACGCGGCCAAGGGCATCACGCGGCAGGTGATCGCCGAGCCGTTCCTGTTCGCGATGTACTTCAACATGAAGGACCCGGTCGTCGGCGGGCTCGGCACCGATCGCATCGCGCTGCGGCGCGCGATCGCGTTCGGCTGGGACACCGAATCGCTGATCCGGATCGTGCTCGCCGGGCAGGCCATCCCGGCGAACCAGTTCGTTCCGCCCGGCGTGAGCGGACACGATCCGACGCTGCCTGTGAAGTCGATGTACGACCCCGCCACGGCGAATGCGCTGCTCGACCGCGTCGGCTACGACAAGCGCGACGCCGACGGCTTTCGCCGCGCACCGGACGGCTCGCGGCTGACGCTCGTGATGTCGCTCCGCACCGGCGGCGTCACGCGCGAGGTGCAGACGCTGTGGAAAAAGAACATGAACGCGATCGGCCTGCGCACCGACTTCAACGTCGCGCCGTTCCAGGAGATCATCAAGGACCTGGAAAAAGGCAAGTTCCAGCTCTACCAGGGCGGCTTCGGCGGCTCGCCCTCGGGGTACAACGTCCTCGCGCAGCTCCACGGCATCCAGCCGCTGCGCGTCAACGTGTCGCAGTTCTCCAACGCCGACTACGATCGCGCCGCGGCGCAGTTCCTGCGCAGCGCCGGCGACGAGGAGCAGATCGTCGCCGCGCGCGCCATGAACGACATCGCGCGCACGTTCATGCCCGAGATGCCCGTCTATTTCCGCCTGGAGAGCAACTACGTCCAGCCGTGGCTGCTGGGGTTTCGTCCGGGAACGTTCCAGAGCTACTGGAAATACCTGGACGTCGACCTCGCGCGGCGGAAGTAGGCGAACCGTTTCGCGCGATGGCGCAGAAGGCCACGATCTTCAAGGTCGAGCTGTCGGTCGCGGACATGGACCGCCACTATTACGCCGACCACGCGCTGACCATCGCCCGGCATCCGTCGGAGACCGACGAGCGGATGATGGTGCGCGTGCTCGCGTTCGCGCTCAACGCGCGCGCGAATCTCGCGTTCGGCCGCGGCCTCAGCACCGAGGACGAGCCCGACCTCTGCCAGCGCGACCTGACCGGCGCGCTCGAGAAGTGGATCGACGTGGGCCTGCCGGACGAGGCGGACGTCCGCAAGGCGTGCGGCCGCGCGCCGGAGGTCGACATCGTCGCCTACGGCGGCCGCGCGGTGGATCTCTGGTGGGACGGCGTGCGCGACAAGTTGCTGCGTCAGCCGCGGCTCGCCGTGATCGAGGTCCCGCAGGAGGCGAGTCGCGCGCTCGGGCGCCTCGCCGGCCGCACCATGCGGCTGCAGGCGACGGTGCAGGAGGGACACGTCTACGTCGTCGACGGCGCAGAGTCGGTCGCGATCGATCTCGTCACGCTGAAGTCGCGCTGACGGCAAGGAATCCGGCGCGCCGGCGCGACGCCGTGGTCATTGCGCGATGTGCGCGTCGGCGGCCTCGGCGAACGCGATGCTGTTGCCGTCAGGATCCTTGATCATGACGACCCGGGCTTTCCCGCTTTCCATGACCTCCCCCGGGTCGATGCCCAAGGTCCGCAGGCTCGCGATCTGCGCGTCGAGGTCGGTGACCGAGAGCGTCACGGACCCGCCGCCGACGGCGCCCTCGCGCTCGTAGACCTGCAGCCATCCGCCGCCCTCGAACTTCCACTCGACGACTTCCGGCATGGGGCTCGAGTCCGCCGCCCGCCCGAAGAGCTTCCGGTACCACGGGGCGGAAGTCGCGAGGTCGCGGACGGCAAGGCTGGCGAGCGCGTTTCGAATGGTCATGGCATCCTCGGCACCGGCAGGGTTTTGCGTGAAACACCTGCTTTCGACGATACTCGCGAGCCGCGACCGACGGCTGTAGGCGCCCCGCCGCCCGTGCGGTAGGACAGCGTCGGCCGTGCCACCGGGGACCGAAATGAGCCAAAGCCTCGACCTGAAGGCGCTGATCCGCACGATTCCCGATTTCCCGCGCCCGGGCGTGCAGTTCCGCGACATCACCACACTGCTGAAGCGCGGCGACGCGTTCCACGCCGTCGTCGAACAGTTCGCGCGGATCTACCGGGGGCCGCCCATCGACAAGCTGGCCGCCATCGAGTCGCGCGGGTTCATCGTGGGCGCCGCGCTGGCCTACGCACTGAAGGTGGGCTTCGTGCCGATCCGCAAGCAGGGCAAGCTGCCGGCGGAGAATTTCGGCCAGGACTACGCCCTCGAGTACGGCGCCGACCGGCTCGAGGTCCACCGCGACGCGGTGCAGCGCGGCGAGCGGGTGCTGCTCGTCGACGACCTTATCGGCACCGGCGGCACCGCAGAGGCCGCGCTGAAACTGATCGGGCTGGCCGGCGGCGTGGTGGTCGGCTGCGCCTTCATCGTCGACCTGCCGGACCTGGGCGGCCGGGCGCGGCTCGAAAGGCAGGGTTATCCCGTGCTGGCGCTGTGCCAGTTCACCGGGGATTGATTGGCGGGGCTCGGCTGTTAGCCCTGCGTTGTGCGACACTCGGGCCGCCTGGCGCCGGGAACCAGTGCTTACCTAGGAGAGGGACGAATCATGAGAATCGCACGGAAATCAGCAGGCCTGTCGACGCTGCTTTGGGTGGGGGTGGTGGGGTTGGTGACGAGTTGCGCGACGATGGCGCCGATGGTCGGGGGACAACGCCTGACGCTGACGGGCGCCGAGGAAGTTCCGGCCGTGACCACGACGGCCACGGGCAACGCAACCGTCGACATCAAGCCGGACCGCTCGGTGTCGGCGACGGTGACGGTGTCGGGAATGACAGCCACCGCGTCGCACATTCACGAAGGCGCCGCCGGCGCGAACGGGCCGGTGATCGTGCCGTTCACGAAGACCGGCGACAACACGTTCGCGTCCGCGCCGGACGCGAAGCTGACGGAAGCGCAGTACGAGAGCTACAAGCAGGGCAAGCTCTACGTCAACGTCCACAGCGCCAAGAATCCGGGCGGCGAGATCCGCGCCCAGATCAAGGGCAACATGTAAGTCGGATAGCGGCGCGCGCGCCGGCGCCGCAGGGTGCCGGCCGCGCGCGCGGCGTGCTAGCGCTTGTAGTCCTGGAATCCGGCCGCGCGCGCCAGGTCGCCCTTGACGTCCTCGCGGCTTCGCTCGTAGACGATCTCGCGGCCCATCGCGTTGCCGACGTACGCCGTCTGGTTGCGATTGGGCATGAGGTCGCAGCGGACGTTGTGCACGCCCTCGCCCAGCACGATGGTGATCGCGTCGAGCCGCTTGTTCAGCACGACCACGCTGAGCTTCTGCCCCGTGCTCGTCACCTTTATCTCGATCTTCTCGTCGTTCATCCGGTCGTCCGCTCCGTTCCCCTGGCGCTCACGATACTCCACCCGCCCGCGCGCGGGTGCCCTTGGCGATCCCGCTGCCTGCCGCCGTCACGAGTCCTCGACCTTGCCCCGGCCGGCCTTGACGCGCGCGTCGCGCGCCTTGCCGTCGAGCCGACGCGTGACCGACCCGCGCGTGGGCCGCGTGGGACGCCGCGCCTTCGGCAGCACGGCCACGCTGTCCACCAGCTCCTGCAGACGCCGGAGCGCGTCCGCGCGATTCTGCTCGAGGCTGCGATATTGCTGCGCCTTGATGATCACCCAGCCGTCCTTGCTGACCCGTTGATCGGCAAGACGCGCGAGGCGCTCGCGCACGTCCGACGGCAGCGACGACGCCGCGATGTCGAACCGCAGGTGCACCGCGTTGGAGACCTTGTTGACGTTCTGGCCCCCCGCGCCCTGCGCGCGGATCGGGACGATCTCCACTTCCTCGGGGGGGATCACGTAAGGCGGCGGCATGGCGCGTGACCCGCACGCCAACGCGCCTCGGCCGCGCACGTGAGCGCGATGCCAAAGATTCGGGACGTCATGCGGGCTCCTCAGGAAGCAACGACGGGCGAGCGCATTGTCCGTCAACCTCCGACTGTCGTAAACGCAACAGGCGGCTGATGGTCGCGACGCCGGCAGCCGGCGCAACGGCAATCCATGGTCTCGCGCGAGGTATGCTTGAAGCATTGCAATATTTACAAGGGGAACCACCGATGTCGAGATCGTCCACGTTCGCGCTCATGCTCGCCGCCGCTCTGGCGGCGCCGCTGGCCACCGCCCAGAACACCACGCTGTACTCGTGCCCGACGGGCGGCGGCGGCGACCAGGTGACCCGCGGTTTCTACGTGACCGGCTATCCTGGATCGACCCTCTCGACAGTCACCGTCACGTATTACGCGGGCTCGGGCGACGGGACCTACGACGTGACGATGACGGCGCACGCCAACAGCTACGGCGGCGCGCAGGTCGGCCCCACGCTCAACAAGGTGCTCAATCTCGTCGGCACGGGGCCGGTCGCCGTCACGTACGATTTCGGCGGTGCGGCGGTGGCCTCCGGCAGCACGGTGACGTTCTCCCAGGTCCTGAACTCGGGACCCGGCGCCCCGCCGGTCCTGTTCTACGACACGGGCACCGGCACATGCACCAACGTCATCGAGACCAACGGGACCACTCCGCCGCTCGACACCTTCCGCCGCAACGGGATGGGCGTGACGATCGCCGGTGCGGGCTCGCTGGTGCCGGTCGCAGGCATATCACCCGTGCCGGCGCTGTCCGATTACACGCTCGTCGTCCTGGCCGCGCTGCTGGCGGCGGCGGGCGTCATCGTCATGCGCCGCCGCCGCTGACCGGTTCCGGCCGCGTGCGCGCATGAAAACGGGGTCCTCGCGGACCCCGTCTCTCATGCGGCGGCGGCCGCCTCGTCCGGCCGCGCACCCGTTGAAGGCGCTCTCGCCCGGCCTCACCTTCCAGGATCGATGCTTCACCTTTAGCGCCTCCCCATGAATCTCGTCTGCCCGCACTGCGCCACCCGCAATCGCGTTCCCGCCGACCGCCTCGACGACGGACCGAACTGCGGCGCCTGCCACCAGCCTCTGCTGTCGGCATCGCCGGTCGCAGTGCGCGGCGCGGCACTGCCGAAGTTCGTGGCCGGCACCGATCTCCCCGTGGTCGTCGATTTCTGGGCCGAGTGGTGCGGACCCTGCAAGATGATGGCGCCGGAGTTCGCCGCGGCCGCCGCGCAGCGGCCGCGTGTCCGGTTCGTCAAGGTGGACACCGAGGACGACCCCGAGTCCGGCGCGACTTACGGCATCCGCAGCATTCCCACGATGGCGCTCTTCCACGGCGGCCGTGAGGTGGCACGCGTGTCGGGCGCGATGCAGGCGAGCCGGATCATCGCGTGGCTCGACCAGCACCTGCCGCAAACGCCCTAGCGGCCCGTCCGATGCCGCCATCGACGCCCGATCCCGTCGACGTCCTTCGCTCGACGTTCGGCTACCCCGCGTTCCGGGACGGCCAGGAAGCGATCGTGCGGCACGTCGTGAGCGGCGGCGACGCGCTGGTGCTGATGCCCACCGGCGCCGGCAAATCGCTGTGCTACCAGATACCTTCGCTGGTGCGCACCGGCACCGGGGTGATCGTTTCGCCGCTGATCGCGCTGATGCAGGACCAGGTCGCGGCGCTCGAGCAGGTGGGCGTGCGCGCCGCGTTCCTCAACTCGACGCTGACGGCGGAGGCCGCCGCGCGCACCGAGCGCGCGCTGCTGGCCGGCGAGCTCGATCTCCTCTACGTCGCGCCGGAGCGGCTCACCACGGCGCGCTGCCTCGATCTCCTCGATCGCGCGAAGATCGCGCTGTTCGCGATCGACGAGGCGCATTGCGTGTCGCAATGGGGCCACGATTTCCGGCCCGACTACCTCGAGCTCTCGCTGCTGCACCAGCGCTATCCGGGCATTCCGCGCATCGCCCTCACGGCCACCGCCGATCCGCTGACGCGCGAGGAGATCGTCGCGCGGCTCGGCCTCGCGAACGCGCACGTGTTCGTGTCGAGCTTCGACCGCCCGAACATCCGCTACACGATCGTCGACAAGGACGACGTCCGCGCGCAACTGCTGCAGTTCATCCGCGACGAGCACGACGGCGACGCCGGCATCGTCTACTGCCTGTCGCGGCGCAAGGTCGACGAGACCGCCGCGTGGCTCGCCGGCAAGGGCGTGCGGGCGCTGCCGTATCACGCCGGCATGGACGCCAGGGCGCGCAGCGAGAACCAGGGCCGTTTCCAGCGCGAGGACGGCATCGTCATCGTGGCCACCATCGCGTTCGGCATGGGGATCGACAAGCCGGACGTTCGCTTCGTGGCGCACGTCGACCTGCCGAAGAGCATCGAGGGCTATTACCAGGAGACCGGCCGCGCCGGCCGCGACGGCGCCTACGCCGACGCCTGGATGGCGTACGGCCTCGCCGACGTCGTCCAGCAGCGGCGCCTGATCGACATGTCGGAAGGCAGCGAGGCATACAAGCGCGTGTCGAGCGCGAAGCTCGACGCCCTGCTGGGACTATGCGAGACGGCCGGCTGCCGCCGCGTCCGGCTGCTCGACTACTTCGGCGAGGCGAGCGCGCCGTGCGGCAACTGCGACACCTGTCTGGCGCCACCGGAGACGTTCGACGCGACCGATGCCGCGCGCAAGGCGCTGTCGGCGATCTACCGCACGGGCCAGCGCTTCGGCGCCGTCCACCTGATCGAGGTGCTGCGCGGGCGCGACAGCGATCGCGTCCGCCGCTGGGAGCACGAGCGCCTCACCGTGTTCGGCGTCGGCGCCGACCTCGACGACGGCGCCTGGCGCGTCGTGTTCCGCCAGCTCGTGGCGCTGGGGTTCGCGCGGGTCGACCACGAGTCGCACGGCGCGTTGCGGCTCACCGAAGCCGCGCGACCGGTGCTGAAGGGCGAAGCCGCGGTCGCGATGCGCCGCGCCGTCGCGCGGCCGTCGCGCGGACGCCGCAGCCGCGGCGCGAGCGCGGCCAGCGAGGCCGGCGTCGACGCCGGACTGCTCGATCGGCTGAAGGCGTGGCGGCTCGCGGAGGCGCGCACGCAGTCGGTGCCGGCGTTCGTCATCCTGCACGACAAGACGCTCGCCGAGATCGCGCGGCAGCGGCCGCGCGGCATCGCCGCGCTCGGCGCCATCAGCGGCATCGGCGCGCGCAAGCTCGAGCGCTATGGCCCGGCGCTGGTGGAGCTCGTCGGCGCGGCGCCGGCCTAGAGCGGCGAGCACATCGCCACGTAGCCTTCCGCCACGTCACCGCGGGCGATCATCGCCGCCTTGATCGCGGGGTCGGTGGTGTAACGATGGTTGGAAGGCGGGATCGGCCGCCATCGCGGCGGACGCGGCGCCGGCGAGCGCGCAGAGCAGCCAGCGCCGCGCGTGCCTCGGGGGTTCATCCTGGCGTCCTCCGGAAGCGTCGCGTCAGCGTCCCCAGCGCAGCGCGAGCGGGTTGGCCTCGCGCGCCAGCTCGATGAGGCCAGCGCGCGTGGCGGGGTGAAGCGATTCGAGCGGATGGCGGACGGCATCGCTCGCGATGACGCCGCCTTCCATCATCACCGTCTTGGTGGCCCGCAGGCCGCACTGGCGGTTTTCGTAGTTGATGAGCGGCAAGATACGCGCGTACGCGGCCGCGGCCTCGCCGCGGCGGCCGGCGAAGTGATGCGTGAGCACCGGCTTGATGAGGTCGGGCAGGAGCGCGCTCGACATCGTGCCCGTGGCGCCGGCGTCGAGGTCGGCCATCAGCGTGATCGACTCCTCACCATCGTAGGGACCGGCGATCGCGTCGCCGCCCGCCTCGATCAGCGCCCGCAGCTTGGCCGCGGCGCCCGGCACTTCGATCTTGAAGTAGCGGACGAGCGGCACCTCGCGCGCCAGCCGCACGAGGAATGGCACCGTCAGCGTGACGCCGGACAGCGGCGCGTCCTGCACCATCAGCGGCAGGCGGGAAGCGTCGGCCACCGCGGCAAAATGCGCGAGCATGCCGGTCTCGTCGGCGCGCAAGCCCGTGCCGTGGTACGGCGGCATCAGCATCAGCATGTCGGCGCCGCCGGCGGCCGCGCGCCGCGCGCGATCGGCCGCGATGCGCGTGCTGAAATGGCTGCAGGTGACGATCACCGGCACACGCCGGGCGACGTGCGCGAGGCAGAGGTCGGTGAGCGTGTTGCGCTCGTCGTCGGTCAGCAGGAACTGCTCGGAGTAGTTGGCGAGCACGCAGATGCCGTCGACGCCCTGGTCGATCATGCAGTCCAGCACGCGGCGCTGTCCGTCGAGATCGACGTCGCCCGCAGCGGTGAACGGCGTGGGCGCGATGGGAAAGATGCCCCGAAGGGCCTTGTTTTCTGGGGACGTCACGCTGATGTTCTCCGGTGGGCGCGCGGGCGCGAGGCGGGGCATAGTATTGCACTGCCGCCGGCAGGCCCCATGTAACGAACTGATTATGCGGCAATCGCCATCACGACTAGCCCGGAGAGCACGATGAATCCCCGCGATCGAGGAAGCTGGATGTGGGAACAGGCGTTCGACATGCTCGAACAGGCCGACCGCCTGCACCGCCAATTCTTCCAGTTGAGCCGCGAGCGCACGGCGGGCCCGAGCTGGGAGCCGCCCGTCGACGTGCTGGAAAGCCCGCACCACGTGGTCGTGGTCGTGGCGCTGCCCGGCGTGGCGCCCGACCAGCTGCAGGTGGTGGCGGCGAACGGTGCGCTGTCGGTCGTCGGGGAGCGGCCGATGCCCATGGCGGCCGGCGCGGCGTTGAAGCGTCTGGAAATTCCGTATGGCCGGTTCGAGCGCCGCATCGAGCTGCCGCCCGGCCACTACGAGATCGAGCAGCGCGATCTGGAGCACGGCTGCCTGCGCCTCATCCTGCGCCGCCTGTGACCGAACCCGAGGACCTGGCCATGGACCCACAAGACACCGGAACCGAAAACGTCGCCCTGACCGAAGCCCCCGTGGGGCAACGCTCGCTCGCCGACATTCCGCAGGACGCGCTCATCATCCTGCCGACGCGCAACGTCGTGCTGTTCCCCGGGCTCGTCACGCCGCTCAACGTCGGCCGCGAGACGTCGATCGCCGCGGTGCAGGAAGCCGCGCGGAGCAAGCATCGCATCGGCGTCGTGCTGCAGCGCTCGTCCGACGCCGAGAATCCCGGCCCGGCGGACCTGCACGAGGTGGGCACGGCAGCCGCCGTGCTGCGCTACCTCACCACGCCCGACGGCGTCCATCATCTCGTCGCGCAGGGGCAGCAGCGCTTTCGCATCGTCCGGTTCCTCGAAGGCTGGCCGTTCCTCGTCGCGCGGGTGGAGCTCGCGCACGAGGCGGAGACGCTGACGCCCGAGGTCGAGGCGCGGATGATCGAGGTGAAGAAGCGCGCCGCCGAAGTGCTGGAGCTGATCCCGCAGGCGCCCGCCGAGCTCTCGGCCGCCGTGCAGGACATCACGCTGCCCGGCGTGCTGGCGGACTTCATCGGCGGTCTGATGGACATTCCGCCCGAGGAGAAGCAGGCGATCCTCGCCACCGCCGATTCGAAGGTGCGCCTCGACAAGGTGCTGTCGCATCTCGTCAGCCGGCTGGAAGTGCTGCGCCTGTCGCGCGAGATCAGCGACCAGACGCAGGAGCGGCTGTCGAAGTCGCAGCGCGAGATGCTGCTCCGCGAGCAGCTGAAGACGATCAACCGCGAGCTCGGCGAATCGGATTCCACCGTCAACGACGTCGCGGAGCTCTCGGCCGCCATCGACAAGGCGAACCTCCCCGAGGAGGCGCGCGAGCACGCCAGGAAGGAATTGAAGCGGCTCGAGCGGATGCCCGAAGGCGCCGGTGAATACTCGATGCTGCGCACCTACCTCGAGTGGATGACGGAGCTGCCGTGGTCGATCGCCACCGACGACCACATCGACATCGCGGCCGCGCGCGACGTGCTGAACGACGATCACTTCGGCCTCGACAAGATCAAGCGGCGGATCCTGGAATATCTCGCGGTTCGCAAACTGAACCCGAACGGCAAGAGCCCGATCCTGTGCTTCGTCGGCCCGCCCGGCGTGGGCAAGACGTCGCTCGGCCAGAGCATCGCCAAGGCGACCGGACGCAAGTTCGTGCGCGTGAGCCTCGGCGGCATCCACGACGAATCCGAGATACGCGGCCACCGGCGCACGTACATCGGCGCGCTGCCCGGCAACATCATCCAGGCGCTGCGCCGCGCCGGCTCGAACAACTGCGTGATGATGCTGGACGAGATCGACAAGCTCGGCCGCGGCGTGCACGGCGATCCGTTCGCGGCGCTGCTCGAAGTGCTCGATCCCGAGCAGAACTCGACGTTCCGGGACAACTACCTCGCGGTGCCGTTCGACCTGTCCAAGGTGATGTTCATCGGCACGGCCAACATGCTCGACACCATCCCCGGCCCGCTGCGCGACCGGATGGAAGTGATCGAGCTGCCGGGCTACACCGAGGCGGAGAAGGCCGAGATCGCCAAGCGCTACCTGATCAAGCGGCAGCTCGAGGCGAACGGGCTCACGCCCGAGCAGGCGGAGCTCACCGACGCCGCCATCCGCTCGATCATCGGCGACTACACGCGCGAGGCCGGCGTGCGCAATCTCGAGCGCGCGATCGGCAGCGTGTTCCGCCGCGCGGCGATGCAGATCGCCGAAGGCGCCACCGCGCGCGTCGTCGTCGACACTGGCGACCTCCCGGCCATCCTGGGGCCCGCGCGGTTCGAGAACGAGGTGGCGATGCGAACGAGCCTGCCGGGCGTCGCCACCGGCCTGGCGTGGACGCCGGTGGGCGGCGACGTGCTGTTCGTCGAGGCGAGCCGCACGCCGGGCAACGGCAAGCTGATCCTCACCGGCCAGCTCGGCGACGTGATGAAGGAAAGCGCGCAGACCGCGCTGACGCTCGTGAAGGCGCGCTCCGCCGAGCTGAAGATCGCGCCGGAGCTGTTCGAGAAGAGCGACATCCACGTGCACGTGCCGGCGGGAGCGATCCCCAAGGACGGCCCGAGCGCCGGCGTCGCGATGTTCACGGCGCTCGCGTCGCTGATGACCGACCGCGCGGTGCGAAGCGACGTCGCGATGACCGGAGAAGTGAGCCTGCGCGGCCTGGTGCTGCCGATCGGCGGCGTGAAAGAGAAAGTGCTGGCGGCGCTGCGGGCGGGGATCACGACGGTGATGCTGCCCGCGCGTAACAAGCGCGACCTCGAGGAGGTTCCGGAGGACGCGCGCAGGCAGCTGACGTTCGTGTGGCTGGAGACGGTCGCCGACGCCGCGGCGACGGCGATCGTGCAGTGACCGCCGGCGTCACTTCACCGGCTTGGCGGGCTTCGCGACGGTGACGGTGTCGAAGGCAAGCTGCGGGGTGACTGCAACGAGCATCACGTCGTCGGCCGTCATCACCACCTTGAAGAGCACCGGCCCGAACGCCTGCCCCGGCGCGATTGCCGGCGGCGCAGCGCTCGCGGCGTCGGCGGTGCCGGCGGCCGCACGGGCCGCCGCAGCCGCCGCGACGCGCGCCGCGTAGATCGTCTGCGCGGCCTGGATCGCCTTCACCGGCACGTCGGTCGCGTCCTGCTTCGACGTCACCTTCGCCAGCATGCCGTTGTCGAACGTGAGATCCAGCGTGTATTTGGAAAGCCACGACGTCGCGCGGACGACGTACTCGTTGCCGGGATCGGGAAGGCTCACCCATTCGTAGGTGGCGCTGCCGTCGGCCTTGGGCGTGACGAGCAGGTACGTGGCCGGCAGCGAATACCGCAGCCCCTGCTCCCTGCCGGTGTAGCGCTCGACGTCGATGATCGTCGTGCACGCGGCGAGCAGCAGCGCGGCGGCGGCGAGGCCGGCGGTGGCGCCGCGCTGGAGCACGACGCTAGCCTCCCGCCTTCGCGAGCGTGACGCGGATCACCATCTTGCGCGTGCGCGACGGGTCGAGCGCGGCACCTTGCAGCGGGCCGCCCCGCAATTCGATCGCGTCGTCCTTCTGCACGATCCGGAAGAGGTAAGGCACGGGCGCCGTGGGATCGGCATCGAATTCGGCGGCGGCGAGCGACGCCCGGGCCGCCGCGGCGAGTGCCTTGGCCAGCGCGTCGAGCGCAGCGCTCGCCACGGCCGTTTCGTCGACTTCGGTGGCCGCGCGCGTCAGGACGCCGCCGTCGAACGTCAGCGTGGCCTCGTTCGACGACGCGAACGCGTACGGCCGGATCGACATCTTCTGCGTCGTGTCCGGCAGGAACCGGATCGACGCGTTGACGCCGCCCTTGCCGTCCGAGACGACGAACAGGAACGGCGCGCTCTGGTAATAGCGAAAGCCGCGCGCCGCGCGGTCGGCCGCCGCGTCGGCGCCGAGCGTGGTCACGTCGAGGCCCGCGCAGCCCGCCAGCGCCGCGACGACCGACGGGAAGGCAAGCCGGAGGAGCGCGATCGGGCGCATGCGCCAGCATCGCGCCGCGCCGGGACCGCGGCTACGTCGGCGACGCATTTCCCGCCCATCCAGGTGGGGATTTCGCCGCTTCGGCATCAGGCGATCACCGCGAAGTCGCCTTCCGCGGGATGCGCCTCGCACATCACGCCGGCCGGCGTGCGCTTGACGCGGCAGCGCAGTTGCGCGCCGTCCCTTGCCGCGCCCAGCAGCGCGCTCGGCACCGCGACGTCGAGGTCGTGGCCGGCGGCATTGGCGATCAGGTCGGCCCTGCCCGTCACCGGCGCGGTGCGCCGCACCGCGAGCGTGACGAGCGTGCGGTCGGCGAGCGTCGGGTGCCGCCGGCAGGCCCTGACGACGCCTTCGACGCACGTGAGGTTGTCGATCGCCTGGACCATTGCAGGGCGCGGTCAGGACCCGCGCTTGCGCGCGGCAGGCTTCTTGTTCATCGCCGTCGTCTTCGGCGTTCGCTTCGGCTCGGCCGTGCCACGTTTCGCCGGCTTGCGGGGCACGGGCGCGCAGCGCACGGCGACCTTCGCCGTCATCGTCGGCCCTGGCGGCGATATCGCCGTGACGGCCACGCATGTGGGCTGCCCGGCGTACGACTTCGAGGCCGGCGTGGACAGCGCGTCGAACGCGGTGTTGCCTTCGGTGCCGGGATACGGATCGCCGCCGTCGCCGCGATTGCGGTCGAGCTCGAGGTCGCGGTCACCGTCCGCCTGCACCAATCCCACCATGTAGTGCGTCTCGTCGGTGTTGCCCGGCTGCGATTCGTCGATGTGCCAGATCAGCAGGCCGCTGCCGGGCAGATCGGCGTCGTAGCCTGCGCGCTGCCGGTTCTCCAGCAGGAAATACTCGGGCCCTGCCTTGCCGTCCTTCCACAACCGATGGATCTTGCGGCTCGTCTTGACGTCCGGCAGCGTGAGCGTGCGCGCGGTCGTCACGTTCGTCACCGCGGCCCAGCCCTGGTCCGCCTTGCACCATGCGGACGGGTGCGCGGGCACGTCGCCGCCGCCGTTCCACGACCCGCCTGCCATCAGGCACCAGTTCCCAATGCCCTCCGACGTGTAGTCGGTGTCGTAGAGATCGGGGAAACCGAACAGCAGGTGGCCGAGCTCGTGCGCGCAGACGCCGATGCGCGCGTCCTCGGGAATGGTGAGGTACGCGTAGATCTGCCCGCCGTCCGCGCGATAGGCGGCAGGCAGCGTCCACTTGTGCGACCAGATGTCGCCGGGGCTGCCGGTCTGCTCGCCGCCGCCGCCCGCGTGCACGACGACGAACGCGTCGACGAAGCCGTTGCCGTCGTTGTCGTACGGCGTGAAGTCCACCAGCGGGTCGGCAGCCTTGGCGGCGTCCTGCGCCATGACGTTCGCGCGCGCCTCGCCGGACGGCTGGCCGATGCCGAAGTTGCCGTTGGCGTACCACGCGAGCGTGTGCGGCAGGCGGAACGGGCCGACCACTTCGCCGACGATGTCGACCAGGCCGCCGGTGACCTCGCGGTAGTACTCGCGCACGCTGCCGTGCGGTAGCACGCCGGTGGAGAAGAACAGGTCGCGGAAATGCTGCGCGCCCGGACCGAGCGCGCGGTCGCCGAACTCCGCCAGCACCACGACAACGCGCACGGCGCCGCGCAGCGGCTTGCGCACTGCCGCCGCGCTGCGGATCGCCTTCATCGACGTCCCGAGCGGATAGCGCTCGGGGGGAATGATCACGCCGTCGTCGAAACCGAGGCGCCGCGGCTTTCGGGCGAGCGCCACGGCGCCCGCCAGCGCCGACGTGCTCGCGCGCTTCAGCGCCGTGAGCTCCGACTTCAGCCGGGCCTTGAGCTCGGGACTCGGCGCGACGGCGCAGAAGTCCGACCAGCGCGCACGCGTCACGGCGGCACGCCCGCCCGCGACAGCGCCTCCGACCAGATGACGCCGGTCTCGTAGTCGCGCGCGGCGGACCGCTCGCGATAACCGCTCACCGTGAGCGAGGGATCGAGCTCGAGCAGCTCGGTCGCCGCGGCGCGGGCGTCGTCCATGAGCCCGAGCTCCGCGGCGGCGATCGCCATCACGCGCAGCGTCGACGCATGCGTGCGGTTCGCCTGGCGCGATCGCCGCGCGAGGCCGATCGCGCGCGCGTAGTCCTTCGCGGCCAGCGCGGCGGTGGCCGCGAGCGAGTCGTAGTAGTAGCGCCACGGATCGAGCGGCGACAGCTCGACCGCGCGCGAGGTCTCCTCGACAGCCTCGCGGCCGCGCGACTGGAACGCGGACAGCGCGCCGCGATGGAGCCACGCCAGGCCTTCGTTCGGATTCTTCTCGAGGGCGAGGTCGTAGCTTTGACGCGCGACGTCGTGCCGGTGCAGCAGGTTCGTGTGCACGAGGCCGTTCACCATTCGCTCGAACGAATCGGAGCCCTCCATGTCGAGCGCGCGCCTCGCGTACTCGAGCGCCGCGGCGGCTTCGCGCTCCAGGCTCGTGAACCAGCCCTGCGTGACCTTGAACACGTGCCATTGGGCGAGATACGCATAGGGCGCGGAGAACCGCGGGAAGCGCTCGATCAGCTGCTCGAACGCCTGCCGGCCGCGGTCGAAATCGCGCGGATCGGTGCGATGCATGAGCCCGATGCCGCCGAGAAGCAGCGTGTACGCGTCGAGCGTGGGCAGCGCGCGTGACTTGGTGCGGCCGATCTCGCTTGTCGTCACGGCCGCGCCCACGCGACGGACGATCGTGGCGACGAGGTCGTCGTCCTGCGCGAGGAGGCCGTCGACACGGCCGCGCAGGCTGTCTGCCCACACGATCTCGTTGTTGCGCGCGTCGGCGAGCTCCAGGTTGACGATCAGCGTCTCGCCCGACACACGATACGCGCCGGACAGCACGTAGGTCGCGCCGAGGAACGTGCGGATGTCCGACAGCCGGGACGAGCGGTCGCGAAACGCGGTGGTCGAGAGCCGCGAAACCACCCGGAGCTCGGGGGCGCGCGACAGCGCGGCGATCACTTCGTCCGCGATGATCTCCCCCACCACCAGGTACGACGCGGCACCGGCCTGGAGCGTGAACGGGATGATCGCCAGCGTGGGGCGAAGCGCGATCTGCGATTGCAGGTACGGCGGATCGGCGTTGCGGGCGCCGAGCCGGTACGCGCGGAGCGGTGTCTCGACGTGCTTCAGGTGGCAATCGCCGAGGTCCACGATCTCGCCGTCGATGCCCGGCGTCAGCTGGTCGCGCAGCGCAGCCGAGATGACCGTCTCGCCGGGCGCCGCCAGCGCGGCGATCCGCGCGGCGAGGTTCACGCCGTGGCCGTAGAACGCCACGTCGTCGCTGAGGACGTCGGCCGCGTGCATGCCGATGCGCAGCACGACGCGGTCTCGTGGATCGACCGCCTCGCAGAGCGCCGCGGCCCGCGCGTGCAGCGCCGCCGCGCAGCGGGCGGCATCGCGGGCGGCGCCGAAGGCGATCATCAGGCCGTCGCCCAGCCGCTGGAGGAGCTTGCCGTGATGGCGGGGGATGATGTCCTGCGCGGCCTCGATCATCAGCGCGCGGATGCGCTCGGCCGCCCCAAGCTCGTCGCGCTGCATCAGGCGCATCGACTCGACCACGTCGGCGAACACCACGATCTCCCTCGCATAATGCAGCGACGAAGCGGACGGATCGCCGAACAACGGCCGGCGGCCTGTATCACTCATTCGTGATTTCCCCTGTCCCGCACCCAGCAGCAACTTCTACTACAGCACAATTTGTTGCCTTTTTGCAGGTTGTTCGCATAATTCGCGTCATCGGCCGCATCGGCGACAGGTCTTTCGGTCACCCGCGCCCCAACGTTGCAAACAGCGCGCCAGCGGCATGACCCCCAATCGTCAACTCGCCCTCATTCGCAAGCTCTGCGGGCTCGGCTTGCCTGCCCAGACCCTTGCCCCATCGCTGCTCCCCGCGCTGCGGACGCTGATTCCGGCGCATTCGGCGGCGATCTTCTGGGTCGACGCGCACTTCGAGATGACGAGCCTCTACGCCGAGCGGTTGCTGCCGCCCGAGGCGATGGCCCGCTACTACGAAGACCACTACAAGGACACGGTCAATGGCTTTCGCACCGCGTACGCGGCGCGCGTGCGCGCGCACGACCCGGTATCCGCGCACAAGGTGACGAAGGCGGAGCAGACGAGCAGCTATTTCCGCGATGTGCTGGCGCAGCTCGACGCCTACCAGATCCTGTACGGCATCCTTCGCGACGGTCCCCACCCGATCGGGCAGATCAGTTTCTACCGCGGCGCGCGTGACCGTGAGTTCGGACGGCGCGACCAGGATGTCCTTCGCGGTCTCCTCCGCTATCTCGCGATCGGTCTCCGCCCGCAGGCGACCCAGCCTCGCGCCGTGCGCCAGGCCGAGATCGTCGAGGAATGGCTCGGACTGGTCGAGACGGACGGTCGCATCGCCAGCGCGCCCGCCGATTGGGCGCGCCTCGTGCGGCTGCTCGCGATGGGCGACGTGGCGCCGCGCACGGCGCGCGAGGAGCAGCGCGTCGTCGCGGATTACCTGAAGCGGATCGTCGCGCGCTTCGCCACGGCCGAGCCCGCGGCCCTGCAGCACATCGACATCCGGCAGGATTCGCCGTGGGGTCACTTCCGCCTGCGCGGCTATCGCCTGCCGGACATCGAGGGCCGGCCGCCGTCGCTGGTGGGCCTGCTGATCGGCCGGCAGGAGCCGCTGTCGCTCGCGCTCGCCCGCGGGACCGGCGCCTCGGACCTTTCGCCGCAACAGCGCGAGGTGGCGATGCTGCTGGCCGAAGGCCGGAGCAACCAGGAGATCGCGCGCTCGCTGGATCTCACGCTCAACACCGCCAACTACCACGTCAAGCAGGTGTTCGCGCGCCTGCACGTGCATAGCCGGGACGAAGTCGCCGACGTGCTCCTGCGCCTTGCGCATGACGCCGTCATCGCGCGCGGCACCGGGGACGGCACGCGCCCGCCGACGTGAACTTCGCGACCGAGGCAGGCAGCGGCGCGCCGCGCTGAACCGTTTCAACGGGTCTCGCCTGCGCGCACGGGTTTTTCCGGCCGGCGCGCGATTGTCCCCCGGATGGGTGGGGTTCCTTCGTTGCGCTCGCAGGTGCGCCCCACTAAGTTGATTCCGACCGTTCCGTCCCGGGACCGTCGCTCACTCAACCGATCGGGGGTAGCAATGAACGCATCCAAGACATCGCTTCGGCACGCAGTTCGCATCGCGCATCGCTTCGCCGACACAACCGTGAACGTGGAAATCGGCAACGGCGCGATCGCGCCGAAGGTCGCGCTGAAGCGCGCGGCGGCGCCGGTGAAGGTGGAGATCGGCAACGGCGCGATCGCGCCGAAGGTGGCGCAACAGCGGATGGCGCGCGGCGGGCAGCGTTGAGGCGCGAGCGGCGGCCGGAGAGCGCGGGAACGGGCGCCGTGGCGCGCCCGTTCCCGTCCCGCAGAACCCAGGAGGAACGCGTCATGAACGCTGCTGCCGACGAAACCCGCGCCGATCCCACGATCACGTTCTACCGCGCCATCCCCGGCTGCTTCGAGCCAATGCGCGCCGATCGGGCCGCGCTCGGCGTCATTCCGCACGCCGCGGTCCAGTACTGCGAAGCGCTGACGTCGGCGTCGGCGTTCGGGTACTACGTGTTCGCGCCGATGACCTTCTACCTGCAATGGGACGGCACCGACGTCATCTGGACGCACGACGACGCGCAATCCTGGTATCCGCTCGGCATGGAGCACTTTCCCAACTTCGCCGAGCATTTCGACGCGCGCGCGCCGGCGGACGTCCGCGGCTTCGCGCCGCCGTTCCTGTCGCGCAGCTTCTTCCCCGGCGTGGTGCAAGTGTGGTCGGGGCTGTTCGTGAAGACGGCGCCCAACTGGAGCGTTCTCGTGCGCCCGCCCGTCAACCTGCCGCGGAGCCAGATGTACGAATGCTACGAGGGCATCATCGAGACGGACCGCTGGTTCGGCCCGCTGTTCATCAACCTCCGCCTCACCGCGACCGATCGGCCGATCGAGATCAATCACAAGCGGCCGCTGTTCCAGGCGCAGCCGCTGATGCGCGAGACGTACGCCGACGCGCGCCTCCGCGCGTTCGACGTCGTCGACTCGCTCGACGCGCTGTCGCCGCAGGATTGGGCAGGGTATCGGGCGACGGTCGTGCAGCCCAATCGCGGCCATTACCGCAAGGTCGGCGGGTACGCCGGCGCGGTGCGAAAGCGCGGCCGCCACGGCGATGCCGATACCGCCGATGCCGCCGCCGACGAGTCCGCGCCATGACCCGCCCGCCGGCATCGGGCTGGCTCGCCGCGCTGGCCGCGGTGCTGATCACCGCGCTCTCTCCCGCGCTGACGCACGTCAGCGTGACGTCGACGCTCACGCCGGCCGATCTTCTGCTGTTGCGCTTCGGCGTGGCCGGGCTGCTGTTCGCGCCCTGGCTGTACGCGCACCGGCGCAGCGTCACGCGCGCCGAGTGGCGCGCCGCGCTGCCGCTGTCGCTGCTGCAAGGCTGGGGCATGGCGGCCTGCGTCGTCTTCGGCCTGAGGCTGGCGCCGGCGAGCCACGCGGTAGCGCTCGGCCCCGGCGCCCTCGGCGCGTGGATCGCGGTGATCGGGTTCCTCGCGTGCGGCATCCGGGTGCCCCCGCTGCGTCTCGCGGGCATCGTCATCATCGCCGCGGGCGTGCTGATGATCCTCGCGGCGTCGGGCGCTGCGCTGTCCTTCGGGGACGCGCTCGGCGGCGACGCGCTGTTTCTCGCGGCCTCCGCGCAGGGCGCGTGCTATTTCGTCTACCTGCAGCGGCGGCGGCTCGACCCGGTGCTGGGCGCGGCATTGGTATGCGTCGCCTCGGCGGCGGTGATCGTGCCGTGGCACCTGCTGTTCGCCGCGAGCTCGCTTTCGACCGCGCCGGCGGCGGAGATCGCATGGCAGCTCGCGTTCCAGGGCGTCGCCGTGGGCACGATCGCATTTCTCGCGCTCAATTACGCGGCCGCCACGCTCGGCAGCCAGGCGCTCGGGGTGATGTCCGCGCTCGTCCCGGTGTTCGGCGCGGTGTGCGCGGCGCTGATCGCAGGCGACGCGATGTCGCCGCTCGAGACCCTCGCCGTCGGCGTGATCTCCTTCGGCGTGCTCACGGCGTCGCTGCCACCGCAGGCAACGCGTGCCGCGACGCCTCTTCCGCGGCGGGCCGTTGCGCCGTTGGGACAGTCGACCGTTTATTGACGCCGCAGGCGAAATAATCGGGCGCCGCCCTTGCATTCGCCAATTTGCCCTACTATCCTTAGTGGAAGGGCGAGTTATCTTGCACAACATCTTGTTATGGCAGGTCTTGGCAGCGGCCGCGTCCGGGCGGCCGTCGCGGCGCATCGGTGCCCGCGCGAAGATCCCGCCACGTGCCTTCCACCGCCCGCTCCCTTCCCTGCCGTCGCGCCTGTGCGGCGGCACTGAATCCCGAAAGCCCGGCGCCGTTTCCGGGCTTTCCCTTTTGGCGCGGCGCGAAAGCCGCGGCGCGCCCCTGTTCCTGAAGCACCGATCCATCACCGCGACCAGCGGTCGTGAGACGTTCAACGCGGGGGAGGCAGCATGATCGTTTCTGCTTGGTGGGTGTTCTGGGCGTTCCTCGGGGGAAGCTGCGCCGGGATCGTGCTGATGGCGCTTATGTTCGTCGCCTCGTCGGAAGACGAGCGCGTGGAAGCGCTGATCAAGTCGCCGGCGCCCGAGCCCGCCGGCGAGAGCCCGCTCGACGCGCAGCTCGCGGCCTGATACCGCGTCCGGTTCTGCCTCCGCTGCGCTCGCGCGCGCGTCAGTTCGCCTTGCAGGCGCCCACGTTGCCCGCGGCCACCGGCTGCTCGTATTCACCGGTGGCAACCGCGCGTCCGTCGAACAGCACCGGCAGCTGGTTCGCCATCCCGAACGCCTTGTCGTCGCGCCGCCGCGTGTTGATGCCGCGGATCACGTTCCATTCGTCGTGCGCGCCCGCGGAGAACGTCACCGAGGCCCGCAGCGCGTAGTAGTTGCGAAACGCCGACTTGGTGAGCGTCCCTCGCTCGACGGCGCGCTTCAGGTCCGCGTCCTGCGCGACGCGCTCGTCGAACCACGCCGACAGCCGGTCCATGTCGTCCCTCCCCTCCAGCCCGAAGTAGGCGGCGAAGTCCGCGGGACCCGCGAAATAGACGAAGTCGAAGTCCTCCCCCAGGCCCTTCGGACCCTCGAGAATGCGGGTCCACATCAGCAGGTAATCGCCCTGCCCCGCGCGCACGTTGTTGAGCATGGGCAGGTCGGCATCGCGCGCCGTGGGATCGAGCACCCACGCCGAGTTGGCGCCGAGGCGCGCCTCGACGCGGGTCTTGACCTTCGCGGCCACCTCGCGGTTGACGCCGAAGAAGCCGCCGCCGGTCGTCGACAGCGGCACGCTGAGGTAACCGACGGCCTTGCCCTTCGTCCGCTGCTCCGCGATCGCCTTGCGGAAGTAATCGACCTTTTCCGCGATGGCGTCGCGGAAGTCCGCGTTGATGCAATAGCAAAGTCCCGACGGCGTGCACTCGGTGACGCTGGCCGCGCGTGCCGCCGGCGCGGAGAAGACGAGCGCCGCGACGCACGCGGCGATTCGCCAGGGACGTGCTGCGCCTAAGGGGACGGGAATCAAGCGGGCTCCTGGGTGGAAGGGGGAAGCGCGACCGCGCTGCGGATGCGGGCCTTCACCACCGCGGCGCTCGGAAGGTCGGTGAGCCGGGTCATCCGCTCGAAGCGCCTGCGCTCGGCAGCTGCGTCGGTGGCGGACGAGACGACACCACGCGGCGCAAGGCAGAGCGTGCAATGCGTCGGGCACGCGGCCAGCGATGCGACGAGCCCCCGGTACTCGAAATGCGGGAGGCCCCAGCGCATCGTCTCGACGACCATCGGGCAGCCGGCATGGACGTCGGCCCGGAGCCGCGCCAGGATGGGCTGCGCGAACGCGGCGGCCCTTGCGATGTACGCGTCGACGCGCGGATCCTTCGAGCCCATCGCAGTCAGGCGGGAACGGCGGCCGCGCAGGCCGGGGCTACTCGAGCTTGATCTCGCCGTCGAACGCGACGTCGACCGCGAGGCCCGCGATCACCAGCGTCACGCGGGCCGGGAACGTCTCGTCGCCCTTGATGGACCGCTCCTCCACGGCGCGCGCAACCGCGCGCTCGATCTCGCGCTGCGAGCTCACGCCGACCATCTTCAGGAACTTGCGGATGCTGAGGTTGAACGTCTCGTCGTTCATGAGCCGCGGCACTCCTTCGGCAGGTAACGCTTGGGGATGTCGATCGGAATGCAGGTCCAGTGAATGCGCTGCAGCCAATCGGTGGCGGGCGCCAGCAGGATCGTCTTGCCCCAGAGCTCGGGCACCGATGGGCCGAGGCCCAGGCGCACGCGACCGTTGACGGGACTGACGTTGACGTCGTCGAGCAGATGCGACCACCGCAGCGCGACCATCGACGCGCCGTCGAACGCATGCGGAATCACCTGCAGCCGAGACCACTGCTCCTCGATCTCCTGCCGCAGCGGCAGCGTGGCCGACAAGCTCTCCTCGATCTTGGCGCGCACGGCGTGAGCCTCGTACGCGGACTGGACGTTCGGCGCGACCGGGCCGAGCGCCAGCAGCAGCGCGGCGCCGCCGAACAGCAGCGCGCCGCTGCACGACGTGGCGGAGCGGCCGGCGAGCATCGACGCGGCGTCGGCGGCATCGCGGCTGCGGCTTTCGGCGCGGCTCACCATGCGCCGGATGCGGCTGTAGAGGAGTGGCGTCGACACCAGCGCGGCGACGATGCCGGGTCCGAGCCAGACGCAGGCGCCCGCGCACACGAGCCACGGCAGGCTCCAGTCATCGATGTTCTCGGCGAGGGAAAGGAAGAGCGTGGCGCCCGCGGCGGTGAGCGCTGCGTAGAACACGCCGAGGAGCCACAGCTTGCGGTAGAACGCCCACAGGCACTGGAACAGCAGCGCGGGCCAGTGCCAGCCCGGCATGCCGTGGCCAGCCTGCTCGTAGCGCAGGAAGCGCGGCGTATAGTAATCGGCCGCGGGACCCACGGCGAGACGGAAGAGGACCGCGAGCGTGGGGCGCACGACGCGATCATCACCCAGCATCGGGATCTGGACGGTGTCGTCGCGAAGCGTCAGGGCCCCCGCGCCGGCGACCACCGGCACTTGCGACCCGTTGCACACCGCGCAGGTACGCGCGTCGGCGGTAAAGCGATATCCACAGCGGCTGCAGGCCAAACGATTTCTCCGACAGACTCAGAACCAGACAGAAGCGGGCGCATTTTACCCCGCTCACTGCGCTGGAGCCACGCTTTTCTCGCCCCATCGCGTCCTACATGACCGTGGCCCCCGATCCCCCGGACCTGACCCGCGTGTCGAGCGGGACGCTCGCCGACTATGCGCGGCGCGCCGACGCGTTCTGGGCCGGGACGCGCGATCACGACGTCCGGGAGAACATCGCCGCGCTGATCCGCCATCTGCCGAGGCCCGGCGCGGCGACGATCCTGGATTTCGGCTGTGGCCCGGGGCGCGATCTCGTCACGTTTCGCGACCTCGGGCACGTCGCGATCGGATTGGAAGGGCTGCCCCGGTTCGCCGCGATGGCGCGCGAATGGAGCGGCTGCGAAGTGTGGGAGCAGGATTTCCTGGCGCTGCGCCTGCCTCGCGCGCGCTTCGACGGCATCTTCGCCAACGCGTCGCTGTTCCACGTCCCGCGCGAGGCGCTGCCGCGCGTCCTCGCCGAGCTGCACGCGGCGATGGCCGCCGACGGCGTGCTGTTCGCGTCCAATCCCCGGGGCGACGACATCGAGGGATGGCAGCGCGGGCGCTACGGCGTCTTTCACAGCGTCGAGGCCTGGCGCGGGTACATGACCGCCGCCGGCTTCGCGGAGCTCGAGCATTACTACCGGCCCGCGGGGCTGCCGCGCGACCAGCAGCCGTGGCTCGCGAGCGCATGGCGCCGTCTCACGGACCCGCCGCGTTGACGCGCGCCCCCGGCGCCAGGGCCGCCGTGAGTGTCGGCGCGGTGGCGATGCTGCTGGCGCTCGCGGCCTGCGTGACGCTCACCCGCGAGCCGCGGGGTCTCGTGCAGGACGACGACGGCACGCTGCGGGTGGCCGCCATCGCCTGCGACGCCAAGGCGGCGCCGCCCGTGCCGGCGGGCGGCGCCGGCCTCGATCCCGCCTCGATCCGGCTGCTGACGTGGAACATCCACAAGCAGGCCGACGCCGGCTGGGACCGCGACCTCGCGCGCCTCGCCGCAGCGAGCGACGTCGTGCTGCTGCAGGAAGCGACGCTCGGCGCCGGCTTGCGCCCGGTGCTCGACGCCGGCGGGCTCCGCTGGGTGATGGCGAGCTCGTTCATCTACGAGGATTTCGACTTCGGCGTCCTCACCGCCGCGCGACTGCGGCCGCTCGCGAGCTGTGCGCTCCGCGCCAACGAGCCGCTTCTCGGCATACCCAAGTCCGGCCTCGTCGCGTGGTTCGCGCTCGCCGGCCGGCAGGACACCATGGCCGTGGTGAACGTGCACGCCGTCAACTTCGCGCTCACACTGCCGGGCTACGAAGCGCAGATCGGCGCGCTGGCCGCCACGCTGCAGGAGCACGCGGGCCCGATCGTGTTCGCCGGCGATTTCAACACGTGGAGCGACGCCCGGATGGCGGCCGTGCGTGCGGCGGTCGCGCCGCTTCGGCTCGTGGAAGTGCCGCTGCGCGACGACCGGCGCGCCACGTTCCTCGGCAGCCCGGTCGACCACGTGCTCGTGCGCGGACTCGCCGTCGTGGACGCCGTCGCGGAGCCCGTCAAGTCGTCCGACCACAACCCGGTGCGCGTGACGCTGCGTGTCGACGTCCCGCGTTGAACGATGCACGTGCGCATGCCACCATCCGATTCCTTCGCCGTTCTACCGGGAGTCCGCATGCCGTCCCGCTTCAGCGCAGCCCTCCTCGCCGCCGCGGCCGCGGCATTCGCCGCCGGCGCGCTCGCGCAGGCCGCCTATCCCGACCGCCCGATCAAGATCATCGCGCCCGTGCAGCCCGGCGGCGGCGTCGACTTGGTCGCGCGCCAGGTCGGCGACCGGCTGTCCCGCGTGCTGGGCCAGCCGGTGGTGATCGAGAACCAGAGCGGCGGCGGCGGCGTGGTCGGCTCCCTCGCGACCGCTCGCGCGGCGCCGAACGGCTACACGCTGATGGTCGGCTACGTCGGCACGCACGGCACCAATCCCGCGGTGCGCAAGCTGCCCTACGACGCGAGCAAGGATTTCACCGCCATCGCGATGGTCGGCGGCACGCCGAACGTGCTCGTGGTGCCGCCGTCATTGCCGGTGAAGACGCTGCCCGAATTCATCGCGTACGCCAAGGCGAACGCCGGCAAGCTGTCGTACGGCTCGTCCGGTCCCGGCACGCTGACGCATCTCGCGATGGAGCAGCTCAAGGTGGCTGTCGGCATCGACCTCGTCCACGTTCCCTATCGTGGCATCGGACCGGCGATCGCCGACATCCTCGGCGACCAGACGCAGGCGCTGTTCCCGGGCCTTGCCGCGGCGCTCCCGCACATCAAGGCCGGCAAGATGCGGCCGCTCGCCGTCACCGGCCGCGCGCGCCACCCGCTGCTGCCCGACGTGCCGACGTTCGAGGAGCTCGGCTACCAGGGCTTCGACGGCGTCCAGTGGTACGGCATCGTCGGCCCGGCCGGCATGCCGGCGCCGATCGTCACGAAGCTCAACGACGAGATCAACAGGATGCTCGCCGACGCTGCCTTCCGCGAGCGACTTTCCGCCGAGGCGCTCGAGCCGATGCCGATGTCGCCGGAGCAGTTCACGCAGTACATCCGCGACGACGTCGCGCGATGGTCCAGGCTCGCCCGCGAGCGCAACATCCAGATCGCCGACTGATGGTTTCCTGCTGATGGCCCACAACACCACCGTCGCGGCGGATACCGCCGCTCCGCCCGTCACGCGGATCCTCGCCGAGTTCGTCGTGGGTCACGCGTCGCGGGGCTGGGACGCCGCGATCGACCACGAGGCCCTGCGCACCATCGAGAACTGGGCCGGTTGCGCGATCGGCGCGGCGCAGCACCCCACGCTCGTCGCGGCGCTCGCCGCCGTGGCCGAGCTCGAACCGGCGCCGCAGGCGACGGTGCTCGGCCGCGACGAGCGCGTCGACGTCGCCAACGCAGCGCTGCTGAACGGCATCTCGTCGCACACGTTCGACTTCGACGACACGCACCTCAAGACGATCATCCACCCCGCCGGCCCCGTGGTGTCCGCGGCGCTCGCGCTCGCCGAGAAGACCGGTGCATCGGGACGCGCGCTGCTCGACGCGACGGTTCTGGGGGTCGACGTCGCGTGTCGCGTGGGCAATGCGATCTACCCCGACCACTACGACCGCGGCTGGCACATCACGGGTTCGACGGGCATGCTCGGCGCCGCGGCGGCATGCGCGCGTCTGCTGCAGCTCGACGTCCCGCGCACGACGATGGCACTCGGCATCGCGGCGTCGCAGCCGACCGGCGTACGCGAGCAGTTCGGCTCGATGACCAAGCCCTTCCACCCGGGCAACGCCGCGCGGGCCGGATTGCTGTCGGCGCTGTTCGCGCGCCATGGCTACACGGCGTCGCCGCGCGCGCTCGAAGCGCCGCGCGGCCTGATGCAGACGTTCTCGACCAAGTCGGACTGGAACGAGATCACCGGCGCACTTGGCGAGCGGTTCGAGATCGCGTTCAACACGTACAAGCCCTACGCGTGCGGCGTGGTGATCCATCCGTGCATCGACGGCTGCATCCAGCTCGCGACCGCTCATCACCTGTCCGCCGAGGACATCGCGCGCGTGACGCTCAAGGTGCATCCGCTGGTGCTCGAGCTCACGGGCAAGACCACGCCTCGCACCGGGCTCGAAGGCAAGTTCAGCGTGTACCACGCATGCGCCGCGGGCATCGTCGAGGGCCGTGCGGCCGAAGCCGAATTCGCGGACGCCGCCGTCGCGCGGCCCGATCTCGTCGCCCTGCGAGGCAGGATCACCGCGGTCGCCGACGCCGCCATCGCCGAGGCGAGCTGCGACGTCACGATCGACTGTCGTGACGGCCGCAAGCTGCATCTGTTCGTCGAGCATGCCGTCGGCAGCCTCGAGCGGCCGCTGTCCGACGCCGATCTCGCCAAGAAATTCCACGGCCTCGTCGATCCGGTGCTCGGCGCTGCGCGCGCCGGCCGCTGGCTCGACGCCTGCGGCAGCCTCGCCGCCGCGTCTGACGTGAGAACGCTCACGGCCCTGGCGCGCCCATCCGGCCCCGCGGCGGAAGACCCGCGCCGATGACACCCCGCCGGAGATTCGCGGCCGTGCTTCTTTGCGTTGCGGCGTTGGCCTCCGGCAGCGGCATCGCCGGCGCGCAAACATACCCCGAGCGCCCGATTCGCGTCATCGTCCCCTTCTCGCCGGGCGGCGCGGTCGACGGTCCCATGCGCCTGCTCGCGCAGGAGATGAGCAAGAAGCTCGGGCAGCAGGTCGTCGTGGAGAACAAGCCCGGGGCCGGCGCGACGATCGGCAGCGAACTCGTCGCCAAGGCGCCGGCCGACGGTTACACGCTGCTGCTCGCGTCGCAGACCAACGCCATCAGCGCGTCGCTCTATCGCGCGCTCGCGTACGACCCGATCGAGGATTTCGCGCCCATCGCGCTGATCGGCCGCGAGCCGGGCGTGCTGGTCGTCCACCCCGCGCTGCCGGTCACGACCGCGGCCGAGTTCATCGCGTATGCGAAGGCGCGGCCGGGCAAGGTGGACTACGCGTCGTCGGGCAATGGCAGCGGCCAGCATCTCTTCATGGCGCTGTTCGCGTCGATGACGGACCTGAAGCTCAACCACGTGCCCTACCGCGGCAGCGGTCAGGCGACCACCGACCTCCTCGGCGGCACCGTCGCCACGTCGATCCCCGGCACCGCCGGCATGGTCGGCCACATCAAGGCCGGCAAGCTGCGCCCGCTCGCCGTCACCGGGTCGAAGCGCTCACCGCAGCTTCCCGACGTGCCCACGATGGCCGAAGCCGGGGTGCCGGGATACGAGGCCTACGTGTGGCTGGGGCTGATGGCGCCCAAGGCCACGCCGCAGTCGATCATCACGCGCCTCAATCGCGAGGTCGTCGCCGCGCTGGCAACTCCCGAAGTCCGCGCGTACATGGCCACCGCCGGCATCGAGATCGTCGGTTCCACGCCCGCCGAGTTTGGTGTTTTCTTCCGCGCGGAACGCGACCAGTGGGCCAAGGTCGTGCGCGAAACCGGAGCCCGCATCGAATGAACGACACCGTCAACGTCACCGCGCGTCCCGTCACCGGCAACGAGCACTGGGCCCGCAAGGGCGACGTGCGTCTCTTCCTGTGGGAGAAGTTCGTCGACTCGCCGGAGGGCAAGCCGGCGGTGCTGTTCGTCCACGGCTCGTCGATGGCGTCGCAGCCCACGTTCGACCTCGTCGTGCCGGGCCGGCCCGATTCGTCGGTGATGGACTGGTTCGCGCAGCGCGGCTTCGTCTGCTGGTGCGTCGACATGGAAGGCTACGGCCGCTCGGACAAGTCGCGCGACATCTACTGCGACATCGCCAATGGCGCCGACGACCTCGCCGCCGCCACCGGCTACATCGCCGCCACGCGCGGCGTCACGCGCTTCCTCACCTACGGCATCTCGTCGGGGGCGCTGCGCGCGGGCCTGTTCGCGCAGCGCCACCCGGAGCGCATCGCGCGGCTCGCGCTCGACGCCTACGTGTGGACCGGTGAAGGCGCGCCCACGCTCGCGCAGCGGCGCAAGAAGCTGCCGGAATTCCTCGCGTCGAAGCGGCGTCCCATCGACCGCGCGTTCGTCTATTCGATCTTCGAGCGCGATCACCCGGAGTGCGCCGAGCGCCGCGTCGTCGACGCGTTCGCCGACGCCATCCTGGCGCTCGACGATTCGATGCCCAACGGCACGTACATCGACATGTGCTCGAAGCTGCCGGTGAACGATCCGGCGCAGATCACGGCGCCCACGATGGTCATGCGCGGCGAATACGACGGCATCGCGGCGCTCGATGACCTGATCGAGTTCTTCCGCCGGCTGCCCAACGCGGACAAGCAGCTGACGATCATGGCCGGCATCTCGCACGCCAGCTTCCAGCAGAAGAACTACCAGATGGTCTACCGGATCCTGCACGCGTGGTTCACGCAGCCGGATCCCGTCTATCGCTGACGGCCGCCCGGTACGGGGGACCGCGCCGCCGCCCCTCGCTCGCGCTCCCAAATTTCCGCGCGTATCATCGCCACGTCCCGCCAGGGAGGCGTCGGGCGGGCGTTCGGCTCATCAAAACGGAGAGGACTCTAGATCATGGCCAAGAAGCGCGCGAGCAGCAACGAAGGCGTCTACCGTGTCATCGACGTGATCGGCACCAGCAGGGTGTCCTGGGAGGACGCCGCCGCGAAGGCCGTGGCGACGGCGAGCAAGTCGTTGCGCGACCTGCGCATCGCGGAAGTCTCGAAGCTCGACATGAAGGTCGAGGACGGCAAGGTCGTCGCGTATCGCGCGCGCGTCCAGCTCTCGTTCAAGTACGAGGCCTAGCGGCCGGCGTGCGGCACCGGCGCCCGCGGCGGGCGCCGGTGCCGCACGCGTTCTAGCGATGCATCAGCCGCGCATCCGGCGCGCCGACCGCGGTTCGCGCGGCGCGCTGCGCCGGAGTCGCCGGGGCGAAGCGTCTGCGCAGCGCATGCCACCCTTGGGCGACGAACGACCACGCGTACGCGGCCCGCATCGCGCGCGCCTCGCGCTCGACCATGAAGTGATCGTAGGCGGTCCAGTACGACGTGTCGGGACGCTCGGCGTCGGCGGGGGCGGCGACGGAAGGATGGGCAGCAGGCATGGCGTTCACCTCGGTAAGGGGACGGATTCGTATCGGCCGGTGGACCGACGCTGTTACCCTAGACGACAAGCGCATCGCCGATCCAATCGCATGATTCGATCGGCGGCATCGGCGCTGCCGATCACGCCCGGAGCTCCGTCATGACGCCTCAGGAACGCACCCCCCAGCAGGAAATCGATCGTCTCGTGAGCGAGCTCGAGCGCGCGGAAGCGTACGAGCAGCGGTTGCGCCAGTTCTTCGTCGACATCCGTGCCGAGCTCGCCGCGGGTCACCCGGCGACGGCGCTGTCGATGCTGAACGAAGCGTTGAGCTACGTCGACGACGCCACCGACGTCGTCGCCCCGCACGCGGACGGCCGCGGTGCCTCCGGCCGCTGACCGCCGCGCGATGGCGCCCGGTGCGGCCGTGCGCGAACCATCGTGTCGGACGTCCGCACGGCACGTCGTAGGTGCAATGCTGATTCGAACCCTGCGGCGGAACCGGTGCCGCGCGGTGCCAGTCCACCATGATGTCGCTCCATGCCCCGCGGCAACTGCGGGCGCCGGGAGCTCATCGTGGAGGCTGCATGAACCGCACGCTCACCTTCGTACGCAACCTCGCGCTGGCGACGGGAGTCGCCGCGGCGACGGCCGGTGTCACTCCCGCCTTTGCGCGCGACGACGTTTCATTCTCGCTCCACGTCGGGCCGCCTCCCCCGCGGGTGGAGGTCGTGCCTGCGCCCCGCAGCGGCTACGTGTGGGCGCCGGGCTACTGGAACTGGAACGGCCACAAGCATGTTTGGGTCAAGGGCCACTACATGCGCGGCCACCACAACGCGCACTGGGTGCCGGATCGCTGGGATCATCATGACGGCCGCTGGCGCCTCGAGCACGGCCACTGGTCGCATTGATGGCCAGGTGACCTGACCGTGGCGCAGGGGACGCCGCGCTTCGCACCGGGGAATGTGCTTCCCCAGGCAGGACGCTTCGTGAGGGGCGTCCTGTCGTCGTTTCGTGCCAACCAGGGCCTGCTGCTCGCCGGCGCGGTCGCGTACTACACGCTGCTCTCGATCATTCCGCTCCTCATCCTGCTGCTGGTGGTGCTGTCGCACTTCATCGCGGAAGCCCGCCTCCTCGCCGCGCTGCGCGAATACCTGGAGTTCATCGCGCCCGGCCAATCGGCGGCGCTGGTGGCCGACCTCGCGGCGTTCCTCGCGCACCGCACGGCGATTGGCGGCGTGCTGCTCGTCTCGATGATCGTCTTCAGCGCGCTCGCCTTCACCGTGCTAGAGAACGCGATGTCGGTGATCTTCCACCACCGCGTCACGGACCGGCGGCGGCATTTCGCGATCTCGGCGTTGATGCCGTACGTGTTCATCGTGTTCCTGGGCGCCGGCCTGCTGGTGGTGACGATCGTGTCCGGCAAGCTCGCCGCGCTCGCCACGCGCGACGTCACCGTCTTCGGCATTCCGCGCTCCCTCGATGATCTCTCCGACTACCTGCTCTACTTCCTCGGCGTCGGCGGCGAGATCCTGGTACTGACGGCGATCTATCTCGTGATGCCGGTCGGACGGCTGTCGTGGCGGCATGCGCTGATGGGCGGCATCACCGCCGGCCTGCTGTGGGAAGTCACGCGTCACGTGCTGGTCTGGTACTACGGCACCATCTCGCAGATCCGGCTGGTCTACGGCTCGCTGACGACCGCCATCGCCATCCTCCTGAGCGTCGAGCTGGCCGCCATCGTGCTGCTGCTCGGCGCGCAGGTGATCGCCGAGTACGAGCGCGTCGCCCGCGGCCTGCCCGCGAAGCCCTCGACGCGCTCGCCCGCGCGCCGCGCCGGCGCGCCCGCGCGACCGTAGCAAATCGATCCCGCCGCGGAATAGCCGCGCCCTCCAGGATGTATGCGTGATGCCGGCCTCGACCGCGCGCCCCGTCGCGGCGCATGCCGGCGCTCAAAAGGAGGACTCCCCATGCTTTCTCCCACGCTGCCATCCCGCGCCGCCGTCTGTCTTTGCGCCACCGCGCTGTTCGCCGCCGGCGCCGTCTGCGCCGAAACCGTCAAGGTGCACCTGAAAGGCTTCGAGGAGGTGCCCGCCGTCTCCACCGGCGCCTCGGGCGAGCTGCGCCTGCGGATCGACGACCGCGCCGGCATGATCGACTACGAGCTGAGCTACGAGGGACTGCAGGGCACCGTCACGCAGGCGCACATCCACGTCGGCCAGCATGGCGTGGCCGGCGGCATCGCGATCTGGCTGTGCCAGACCGCCACCAACCCGGCGCCCGCGGCCGTCGCGGCCGCCACGCCGCAGTGTCCTGCGGCGGGCAAGGTTTCCGGCACGATCACCGCGGCCTCGGTCATCGGGCCGCTGCCGCAGCTCGTCACCGCGGGCCAGCTCGACGAAGTCATCGCTGCGATCCGCGCCGGCGTCGCGTACGGCAACGTGCACAGCTCCGCCGTGCCGGGCGGCGAGATCCGCGGCCAGCTGAAGTAGCGCGGCGGGGCAGCGCCGCCCGCGCCGGGGTTGGCCGATAATGCGGCATGACCTGGTCGATCGTCGCCGTCGACGCCGACGGCAGCTTCGGCGTGGCCGTGGCGAGCCGCTTCTTCGCCGTCGGCGCGTTGTGCCCGCATGTGCGCAGCGGCGCCGGTGCGCTGTCCACGCAGGCGCTGGTCAATCCGCTGTACGCGGCGCCGGCGCTGGCTGCGCTGGCGGCGGATACCGCCCCTGACGACATCGTCCGGAGCCTCACGGCGGCCGACCCCGGCAGCGCGCACCGGCAGCTGCACATGATCGACCGCCGCGGCCGCAGCGCCGCGCACACCGGCGCCGCCTGCATCGGCTGGTGCGGACATCGCGCCGGGGCGGGCTATTCCGTCGCCGGCAACATGCTCGCGGGACCGGCCGTGCTGGAGGCGACGGCGGCGGCGTTCGAGCGCGACCCCGCCCGCCCGTTCGCGGCGCGGCTGGTGGCCGCGCTCGCGGCCGGGGACGCCGCCGGGGGCGACAAGCGCGGCAAGCAGGCTGCCGCACTGCTCGTGTGCACCACCGAGGATTATCCCGCACTTGATTTGCGCGTCGACGACCACGCCGAGCCGATCGCCGAGCTCCTGCGCCTGCTGCGCACCAGCGCGGAGCGCTTTCAGCCGTTCGTCCTCTGCCTGCCGCGCCGCAACGACCCCGCCGGCATCGTCGACCGGGCGGTCATCGAGGCGCGCATCGAAGCGTTCCGCGCGACGCGGACGCCCTAGGTTCGCAGGCGCCGCTGCGTGCTATGCTCGAAATCACGGCGGCGCGCGAGCGCCGCGTGCCATTTGCGGAGATCGAAGATGAAACCTGCACGCCTCCTGCCGCGCGCCGCCGCTGGCCTCGCGCTCCTTGCGTTCGTCGCAGGCGGCATCGCCGCCGCGGGCGCGCAGACGCTGCGCGTCGGCCTCGCCGAGGACCCCGACGTGCTCGATCCCACGCTCGCGCGCACCTTCGTCGGCCGCGTCGTGTTCGCCGCGATGTGCGACAAGCTGTTCGACATCGACGAGAAGCTGACGATCGTCCCGCAGCTCGCGACCGCATACGAATGGTCGGCGGACAGCAAGGCGCTGACGCTGAAGCTCCGTCCCGGCGTCACGTTCCACGACGGCGAGAAGCTGGACGCCGCCGCGGTCAAGTACAGCCTCGAGCGGCACAAGACGATGCCGGGGTCGAACCGCCGCGGAGAGCTCGCGCCGGTGACGTCCGTCGACGTCGTCGATCCGCTGACGGTGCGCCTCAACCTGTCGGCGCCGTTCTCGCCCCTGCTGGCGCAGCTCGCCGATCGCGCCGGCATGATCGTCTCGCCGAAAGCCGCCCAGGCCGACGGCGACAAGTTCGGCGCCAAGCCGGTGTGCGCGGGCCCGTTCAAGTTCGTCGAGCGCGTCGCGCAGGATCGCATCGTGCTGGAGCGCTTCCCCGACTACTGGGACAAGCAGAGCATCCATTTCGACCGCGTCGTCTATCTGCCCATCGTCGACTCCACCGTGCGCCTCGCCAACCTCCGCTCGGGACAGCTCGACTTCATCGAGCGGCTCGCCGCGTCGGACGTGCCGCAGCTGAAGAGCGACACCAGGTTCCGCATCGCCAAGATCACCGAGATCGGCTACCAGGGCATCACGATCAACGTCGGCAAGAGCGATCTCGCGCAGAAGAATCCGCTGGGCAAGGACGCGCGCGTGCGCGAGGCTTTCGAGCTCTCGCTCGACCGCGACGGCATCGTGCAGGTGGCCTACGATGGCGAAGCCGACGTCGGCAACCAGTGGGTCGCGCCCTCGAATTCGTATTACGCGAAGAACGTGCCGGTGCCGAAGCGCGACGTCGCGCGCGCCAAGGCGCTGCTGCAGGAAGCCGGCGTTCCGAACCCGTCTTTCACGCTGATGACGCCCACGACCTCCGACGCGCAAAAGATCGCGCAGGTGGTGCAGGCGATGGCGAAGGACGCCGGCTTCGACATCAAGCTGCAGTCGACTGAGTTCGCGACGTCCCTCGACCTGGCCGACAAGGGCCAGTTCGACGCGTATGTGCTCGCCTGGAGCGGCCGCGCCGACCCCGACGGCAACATCTTCAGCTTCGACGGCTGCAAGCAGCCGCTCAACTACGCGGGCTACTGCAAGCCGGAAGTCGACGAGATCCTCAACAAGTCGCGCAGCACGCGCGACCCGGCGGAGCGCCGCAAGCTTTTCGACCAGCTCGCGGCGCAGGTGCTGAAGGACCGGCCGATCGTGTACGTGGCGCACCGCCACTGGCTATGGGCGCACACGGCCAAGCTCTCCGGGCTGCGCCCCGTGCCGGACGGCCTGGTGCGCGTGCAGGGCCTGAAGTTCAACTAGCGGGGCCTCGCGACGGGAACGTGACGGGACGGCCGCGATGCTGACGTTCATCGTGCGGCGGGTCGCGATCATCGTGCCCACGCTGCTGTTCGTCTCGATCCTGATCTTCTGCCTGCAGCAGCTGCTGCCGGGCGACCCCGCGATCGTGCTGGCCGGCGAGGACCGCGACCCTTCGGTCGTCGCCTACCTCCGTGACAAGCTGCACCTCGACGAGCCGCTGCCGCTGCGCTACCTCTACTGGATGAAAGGCGTGGTCCGCGGCGACCTCGGCGAATCGCTGCGGATGCAGAAGCCGGTTCTCGACCTCATCCTGGAAAAGCTCCCGGTCACGCTCGAGCTCGCGTTCTTCGCGATCCTCGTGGCCGTGGCGATCGGCATTCCCGCCGGCATCGTCTCCGCGGTGAAGCGCGGGACGGCATGGGACTACGGCGCCAACGTCGTCGCGCTGTGGGGCCTCTCGACGCCGAACTTCTGGCTGGGGATCATGCTGATCCTGCTGTTCTCCGTCACGCTCGGATGGCTGCCGGCGTCGGGCTTCGTGAGCCCGCGCGAGGATTGGCGCGCGAACCTCGCGACGCTCGTGATGCCGGCCTTCGTGCTGGGGAACGCGATCGCCGCCGTGCTGATGCGCCATACGCGGAGCGCGATGCTGCAGGTGCTCTCGTCGGACTACGTCCGCACCGCCCGCGCGAAGGGCCTGCCGGAGGGCCGCGTCGTGCTGCAGCACGCGCTGCGCAACGCGCTGATCCCCGTCATCACGCTCGGCGCGCTGGAGCTCGGCACGCTGCTGTCCGGCGCGGTGCTGACCGAGCAGGTGTTCAGCATCCCGGGCTTCGGCAAGCTGATCGTCGACGCGGTGTTCAACCGCGACTACGCGGTGGTCCAGGGCGTGGTGCTCTTCACGGCGACGGCGTACATCGTGCTGAATCTGATCGCGGACATCCTGTACGTGGTCGTGAACCCGCGGCTGCGCGTCGCATGACGATGACGGCGCAGGCGCTCTTCCCGAAGGAGCAGGACGCCATCGTCGCGGCCGGCGACGGGCTGGTCGCGCCTGCGGGTCCGCTGTCTGCTGCGGCGGCACGGCTGTCGGCGTGGCGCCGTCTCACCCGCCGCCCGGCGGCGGTGTTCGGTCTCGCGGTGATTTCGCTGTTCGTGGCGCTCGCGCTCGCGGCGCCGTGGCTCGCGCCCTACGATCCGCTGGCGACGAGCTGGGGCGCGATCCGCAAGGCGCCGTCCGCGGCCCACTGGTTCGGCACGGACGAGATCGGCCGCGACGTCGCCTCCCGGGTCATCTGGGGGGCGCGCGCGTCGCTGCTCGCCGGCGTGGTGTCGGTGCTGATCTCGCTGTCGATCGGCGTACCGGTCGGCCTCCTCGCCGGATACGCGGGCGGGAAGGTCGACATGCTGATATCCCGCCTGACGGACGCGCTCCTCGCCTGCCCGTTCCTCATCCTCGCCATCGCGCTGGCGGCGTTCCTCGGGCCGAGCCTCACCAACGCGATGATCGCCATCGGGATCTCCGCCACGCCGGTGTTCATCCGGCTGTCCCGCGGGCAGGCGCTCGCGGTCAAGGCCGAGGAGTTCGTGCTGGCGGCCCGCGCCATCGGCAATTCGCCGCTGCGGATCGCCCTGCGGCACGTGCTGCCCAACATTCTGCCGGCGCTGATCGTGCAGGCGACGCTCGCGATCGCCGCCGCGGTGATCGCGGAGGCGAGTCTTTCGTTCCTGGGCCTCGGGCAGCAACCCCCTGCCCCCAGTTGGGGCAGTATGCTCAACACGGCCAAGAATTACGTCGACAATGCGCCCTGGATGGCGATCTGGCCCGGCGTGTCGATTTTCGCGCTCGTGCTCTCCTTCAATCTGGTGGGCGACGGGCTCCGCGACGCGCTCGATCCGCGGCAGACGTGAGCCGTCATCGCGATTGCGAGGCCAAGCGTTAACACGATGTTGAACCCAGAGGCACCCGCGCGACTCTGAGTACGCAAGGAGAGACAAATCATGCAAAAGCGATGGATTGCACTGGCCGCGGCGCTGCTGCTGGCCGCGGGATCGGGCGGGGCCGTGGCCCAGCGTGGCGGCGGCGGAGGCGGCGGCGGTGGAGGCGGCGGCGGCC
>Ga0207691_10000025_pt1 | contig 129424 bp, 127 predicted proteins | sample KBSM13metaG_FD_184327 | JGI IMG/M metagenome (GOLD analysis project Ga0207691, IMG submission 184327) | Miscanthus rhizosphere microbial communities from Kellogg Biological Station, Michigan, USA - KBS M1-3 metaG (SPAdes) (version 2) | ecosystem: Host-associated > Plants > Roots > Rhizosphere...
GCATTGCGCAAGATTCCCCACTGCTGCCTCCCGTAGGAGTCTGGGCCGTGTCTCAGTCCCAGTGTGGCTGATCGTCCTCTCAGACCAGCTACCCATCGTTGCCTTGGTAGGCCGTTACCCCACCAACAAGCTAATGGGCCGCGAGCCCCTCCCAATGCGGAGGCCGAAGCTTCCTTTGGCGAACAGGCATGCGCCTGTGCGCCACATCCGGTATTAGCCCGAGTTTCCTCGGGTTGTCCCGGTCATCGGGGCAGGTTACTCACGTGTTACTCACCCGTTCGCGGCTTTGCCCCAGGGCAAGCCCTGGTTCGTCGCACCACTTGCATGTGTTAAGCACGCCGCCAGCGTTCGTCCTGAGCCAGGATCAAACTCTCCGTGAAAGTACTTCTACAGAGAGCCTGTCATATCTCAGTTGGCCGCCGAGTACACAAATACGGCGACCGACATGACGAGGTAAATCAAGACCATCCGGCACGCTGGCGCACCGAATGGGTCGGGCTGAACATTCCGCAGACCATTGCTCGGGTCCACGGAGATGCACGCTGCTCAGTTTTCAAAGACCGCTGCGCTCTCTACGGCGGGACTCGCCGCTCTCGACGCTCGGGGCTGCTCGAGGCAACCCCAGAAGGACGAAGGAGTATAGCGCGCCGGCGGCGGTTTGCCCAGCCCCCTGCCGCGGGGCTCAGGCGGCGCTGTCGAAGAGACTGAGAAAGCGGCGCTTGCCGACCTGCAGGACTTTGCCGGCGAGCGCTTCTCGCGGCAGCTCGAGAATACCGGAGGCGATGGGCTCACCGTCCAGCCTCACCCCTCCCTGCTGGATCAGGCGCCTCGCCTCGCTGGAGCTCAGCTCAAAGCCCTGGCCGATCAGCTTCGGCAGGAGGATGACGCCGGGCTCGCTCCCGGCATAGGGATCGATATCCCAGCTCGGAATCTCGTCCGGAATTCCGCGCTGGACATGGATGCGGTTGAAGTGCTCTTCGGCGGCGGCTCCCGCCCCCTCGCCATGGAAGCGATCGACGATCCGCCGCCCCAGCTCCCGCTTCGCCTCGTTCGGTGGACCGCTGGGCTGCTCGGAGCCGAGCAGCAGCCGGTAGTACTCGGCCATCGCCTCGTCGGGGATGCTCATCAGGCGGCCGAACATCTCCTCCGGCGGGTCGGTGACGCCGACGTAGTTGCCGAGCGACTTGCTCATCTTCTGAGCACCGTCGGTGCCGACCAGGATCGGCAGGGTCATGATCGACTGCGGCTGCTGCCCGTAGGTGGTCTGCACGTCCCGAGCGAACAGCAGGTTGAACTTCTGGTCGGTGCCGCCGAGCTCGACGTCGGCCTCGACCGCGACCGAGTCATAGCCCTGCAGCAGCGGGTAGAGCAGCTCCAGCGCCGCGATCGGCCGCCCCGCCGCCAGCCGCTTCTGGAAGTCGTCGCGCTCGAGCAGGCGCGCCACGGTCGTCTGCGCCAGCAGCCCCAGCAGCGCCTCCGGCTCCATCCGCAGCCACTCGCTGTTGCGGCGCACCTCCGTCCTCTCGCGGTCGAGGATCTTGAAGGCCTGCTCCTGGTAGGTGACCGCGTTCGCCTTGATCTCCTCCGACGTCGGCACCGGCCGGGTCGCCGAGCGCCCGCTCGGATCCCCCACCCGGGCGGTGAAGTCGCCGATGATGAGAACCACCTGGTGACCGGCGCGCTGGAACTCGGCCAGCTTCTCCAGCCCGACCGTGTGGCCGAGGTGGATGTCGGCCGTGGTCGGGTCGATCCCGAACTTGACCCGCAGCGGCCGGTCCTCCCGCAGCTGCTCGGCCAGCCGCCCCTCCGGCAGCACGTCGACGGCGTTTCGCGTCAAATTCGGCATCCGGGCAATGCTAGACTGCCGCCTTCGCTCGGCGGCCCGTCATGGACGTCGAGCGGTTTTGCGATGCGCCCCACTCGATGGCTGTCCTTGGACTAAAGCGCCGGCGAAGCGGCGGCGGTGAGATCCCGCCCATCCCCCCGGCTCCCGCAACCGCGCCGCCGGGACTGCCTTCGCCCCCGCAAAGAGCGAAACCGCGCCTGAAGAAGCTGCGCGTGCTCTTCGTGCTGCTCGGGCTCGGGGTGCTGGCGGTGGTCTCGATGGTCTTCGGGATGATGGCCGCGGTCTCCCAGGATCTGCCGGCGATCTACGACTTCGCTCAGTACAAGGCCTCGAAGAACAGCGTCGTCGTCGGCGCCAACGGCGAAGAGATCGGGACGCTCAGCAGCGACCAGAACAAGATCCTCCTCAGCTCCGGCCAAATCTCCCCCAACATCAAGAACGCGGTGGTCTCGATCGAGGACGCCCGCTTCTACGAACACACCGGCGTCGACTTCGAGGGCATCGGCCGCGCCCTCGTCAAAGACATCCTCAGCATGAGCGCCGCCCAGGGCGCCTCGACGATCACCCAGCAGTTCGTCAAGAACGCGCTCGAAGCGCAGGGTGACCGCTCGCTCTTCGTCAAGTTCAAGGAGGCGGCGCTCGCCTACCGGCTGGAGCGCCACTGGAGCAAGGACAAGATCCTCACCGAGTACCTGAACACGGTCTACTTCGGCCAGGGCGCCTACGGGATCGAGGCGGCGGCCCGCACCTACTTCGGCAGCGCCCACCCAGGCTGCGGTACCGAAACCGACCCCTGCGCCTCGGTGCTGGAGCCGTGGGAGGCGGCGCTGTTGGCGGGGATCATCCAGTCGCCCTCGGCCTACGATCCCAAGGTCTTTCCCGAAAACGCGCTCGCCCGCCGCAACCTCGTGCTCGAACGGATGGCCGAACAGGGCTACATCTCCGAAGAGCAGAGGCGGGAAGGCCAGGAGCAGGCGCTCCCCTCCCCCGCCAGCATCGAGCCGCCGAGCCTCGACTCCAGCGCCCCCTACTTCACCGCCTACCTGCGCCAGCAGCTGGTCGAACGCTACGGTGCCGCCAAGGCCTTCTTCGGCGGCCTGACCGTGAAGTCGACGCTCGACCTGCGGCTGCAGGAAGCCGCCGAAGAAGCGGTCAGCTCCTACCTCGGCTACTTGCCGGCGACCGCCTCGGTGGTGGTGATCGACAACCACAACGCCGGCATCAAGGCGATGGTCGGCGGGCCCGACTTCGACACCAGGCCCTTCAACCTGGCCACCCAGGGTCACCGCCAGCCAGGGTCCTCGATCAAGCCCTTCACGCTGCTGACCGCGCTCGAACAGGGGATCTCTCCCTACACCGTCTTCCCCTCCGAAGAACGCTTCTTCTACTTCGGCAAGAAGAACAGGGAAGTCTTCCGCGTGACCAACGACGAGGGCTCCTACCTCGGCTCCTGCGACATCGTCTGCGCGACGACCAATTCCGACAACTCGATCTACGCGGCCCTGGCGTTGGAAGGGCTGAAGGGCGACACCGTCCGCGAGAGGACGGCGGCGATCGCCGGCACCGCCCACAAGGCGGGATACAGCGACCCGATCTCGACCAACCCGGCGATGGTCCTCGGGGGCCTCTCCCTCGGGGTGACGCCGCTGGGTTGGGCCTACGCCTACAGCACGATCGGCAACAACGGCGACCGCGTCAGCGGCACCCTCGCCCCGCGGCCGGGCGACAGCCCCGTCTCCTTCACCCAGGTGACGAACGACGACGGCGAGACGATCAAGGGCGGCGACAACGACTCCATGCACGATCAGGTTTTCGACCAGGAAACGGTGGAAACGGAGAAGGGAATCCTCGAAACCGTCGTCTCCAGCGGCACCGGTACCAACGCCCAGATCGGCGTCGAAGGCCAGTGGGGCAAGACCGGGACGACCGAGAACAACGGCGACGCCTGGTTCTGCGGCGGCATCGCCGACGAAGTCACCGCCTGCGTCTGGGTCGGCTACCCCGACTCGACGACGCCGATGACCACGCTCTACAACGGCGGGCCGGTGATGGGCGGCACCTTCCCGGCCCTGATCTGGGCGCGGGTGATCTCCGCCTGGCAGGACATCCAGGCCGAACACGCCGCGGAAAAGGCGGCGCGCAAGGCCGCCAAGGAAGCCGGCGAAGACTATGTGCCGGGCGAAACGGAATACGTACCGCCGGTGAGCGAAGGCTATGTCGCCCCGGAAAGCGAATACGAAGGCACGCCCGAACCGGAACCCGAAGTCGGCGAACCCGCGCCCGAATCCGAAGCCGCGCCTGAAGCGTCTCCCGAAGCCGCGCCCGAATCCGGCGGCGGTGGCGGCGTCACCGCGGGCTAAATCGCCGAAACCGCAAAAACCCGGGTACTACGCGGCTTTTTGCGGTTTCGCGGGCCAGGGGCGCGAAACGAAGGCGCTGCCGGCGGCGCAGAAGCGCCAGGGCCGGTCGACGGCTTTGGTGATCCCGATCCTGGGGGCGGCAACGATCGCTGGCGCCTCGCCTGCGGGCGGCGCCAGCAGGAAGGGCTCGCGGGTGAGGTCGCGCTCGTTGTCGCCGAGGTCGATCCCCAGCGCCTCGGTCAGCTTGCCGGGACCGTTGCAAAGCTCGGAGTCGGGCCTGCTGCCGCCGCGCCGCGCCCGAATCTCCTCGAGCCCGTGGGTCGGCTCCAGCGCCCGGATCAGGACCGCCGCCGCCTCCCCCTCGGGCTCGGCGACCGCGTTGAGCAGGCTGTGGATTCCGTAGGAGAGGTAGACGTAGGCCAAGCCGGGAGGTCCGAAGAGGACGCGGGTCCGCTCGGTGAGGCCGGCGTAGGCGTGGCAGGCGGGGTCGTCGGCCTCGTAGCTCTCGGTCTCGACGATGACGCCGCCGCGGCCTTCATAGAGGAGGGTGCAGCCGATCAGGTCGCGGGCGACCACGTGGACCGAGCGGTCGAAGAAGTCAGCCGCCAACGGCTCCGCGAGCCGTTGGGCCCGGCCTCCGGACCCTGAGGGCTGCCGCTTCACCCGCGCTCTTCTTCGACCCGCTCCTGGACGGCAGCGAGCGTCTCGCCCGCCTCCTCGATCTGCCGCGCCAACGGCGCCGAGCCGGTGCCGCCGGCGATCCGCTTCGACTCCAGCCAGCTGCTCTGCTTCAGCACCTCGTAGTAGCCGTCGTCGAGCAGCTCGGAGCGCTCGCGCAGCTCCTCCGGGGTCAGCTCCGAGAGCGACTTGCCGCGCTCGACCGCGTCGCGGACGAGGCCGCCGACGATCCCGTGCGCCTCGCGGAAGGGAACGCCGCGGCGGACCAGCAGGTCGGCAACCTCGGTCGCCGCCAGCATCTCGTCGCCGGCGGCCTCCTCCATCCGCTCGCGGTGGAACTCGATCCCGTCGAGCATCCCGGCGGTCGCGTCGAGCAGGGCCTCGATCGTGTCGATCGCGTCGAACAGCGGCTCCTTGTCCTCCTGCATGTCCTTGCCGTAGGTGAGCGGCAGCGCGTGCATCACCCCGAGCAGGGTCTGGTGGGAGGCGGCGACGCGCGGGCTCTTCGCCCGCAGCAGCTCGGCCGAGTCCGGGTTCTTCTTCTGGGGCATGATCGAGGAGCCCGAGGAGAAGGACTCGTCGAGCTCGCAGAAGCCGAACTCCGATGAGCTCCAGATGACGATCTCCGAGCCCAGGCGCGAGAGGTGCATCGCGCAGGTCGAGGCGGCGGCGAGGTAGTCGATGACGAAGTCGCGGTTGGAGGAGCCGTCGATCGAATTGTGGCTGACGTGGGCGAAGCCGAGGTCGGCGGCGACGGCCTCGCGGTCGATCTCCCAGTTGACGCCGGCCAGCGCTCCGGATCCCAGTGGCATCACCGAGGCGCTGTCGAGGGCGAACTGGAAACGGAGGACGTCGCGGGCGAGCATCCAGAAGTAGGCGAGCAGATGGTGGCCGAGGTAGACCGGCTGGGCGCGCTGCAGGTGGGTGTAGCCGGGCATCGTCCAGTCCCTGTGAGACTCGGCGAGGCCGAGCAGCCGCTGCATCACGGCGCCGCAGAGCTCGATCGCCCGCAGCGAGTGGGCCTGCACGACCATCGCCACGTCGGTGGCAACCTGGTCGTTGCGGGAGCGGCCGGTGTGGAGCTTGCCCGCGAGCGGCCCGATCTCCTCGCCGAGCAGCCGCTCGATCGCCATATGGATGTCCTCGTCGCCGGGCTCGAACTCGAAGCCGTGCTCGGCCATGCGGGCGCGGACGCGATCGAGGCCGTCCTCGATCCGGCTCAGCTCGTCCGCGGTGAGAACGCCGATCTCGCAGAGGCCGCGCGCGTGCGCCTTCGACTGGTCGATGTCGTAGGGCGCCAGCCAGGCGTCGAAGGCGAGCGAGCGGTTGAGGCGCCAGAAGCGCGGATCGGGCTCTTTGCGAAAGCGTCCCATGGGCGGGCGATTATGCCGTTAGAGGCTCTGGCCGAGCGCATCGGCCAGCTCCTGGCAGACGCGGTCCACCCGCGCCTCCTCCAGCGCCGGGAAGAACGGCAGCGACAGCGAGTCGGCGGCGGCGGCTTCGGCGATCGGGAACTGGCCCTCGCGGTAGCCGAGCTCGCGCAGGTGCGGGAAGAGGTGGATGCAGGGGAGGTAGGCCTTGGCGGCGACGCCGCTCTCGGCGAGACGCCGGATCACGGCGTCGCGGTCGGCGCCCTGCGGCAGGCGGACCGGGTAGACGAACCAGCCGCGGACCTCGGCGCCGCGGCCGGGGATCGGGGTGCGCACCCCCTCCAGCCAGGCGAGCCGCTCCCCGTACATCCGCGCCACCTTCGCCCGCCGCTCGAGCAGCGAGTCGAGCTTCTCGACCTGGGCGACGCCGAGGGCGGCGGCGAGGTCGGAGAGGCGGTAGTTGAAGCCGAGCCGGTCGTGGTCGAGCCAGCCCATGTCGACGGCGCGGCCCTGGTTGCGCTCCGAGCGCAGGCGAGCGGCCTCGTCGGCATCTCGGGGGACGATCATCCCCCCCTCCCCCGTCGTCATCTGCTTGTTGGCGTAGAAGGCGAAGGTGGCGAGGTTGCCGCGGGCGCCGACCCTGCGCCCCTCGGAGTCGACGGCGCCGAGCGCCTCGCAGGCGTCCTCGAGGATCCCGAGGCCGTGCCGCCGCGCCAGCCCCTCCAGATCCGGCATCGCCGCCGGGTAGCCGAAGATGTGGACCGGCAGCAGGCCGACCGTCTTCTCCCCCACCGCGTCCGCCGCCGCGGCGGGATCGAGGTCGAGCGTCTCCTCCTCGATATCGACAAAGACCGGCCGTACCCGCTCGTACAGCAGGCAGTTGGCGGAAGCGACGAAGCTGAAGGGGCTGGTCACCACCTCGTCGCCCTCGCCCCAGCCCAGCGTCCGCACCCCCAGGTGCAGCGCCGTGGTGCCGCTGGAGACCATCACCGCGTCCTCGACCCCGAGCCAGGCGGCGAGCTCGCGCTCGAAGCGCTCCCCCATCGGCCCCAGGGAGAGCCGACCGGACCGCAGGACCTCCAGGATCAGCTCCTCCTCGCGGGGGCCGATGTCCGGCTGAGCCAGGGGTATCACTGGAAGGCGTACTCCAACGAGTCGACCAGCGCCTCCCAGGAGGCCTCGATGATGTTCTCCGAGACCCCCGTCGTCCCCCACTCGCGCTCGCCGTCGGCGGAGTCGAGGAGGACGCGGGTGACCGCGCCGGTACCGTGGGCTTCGTCGAGGATCCGCACCTTGTAGTTGGTCAGCTCGACGTCGGCGAGATGCGGGTAGCGGTCGGTGATCGCCCCGCGCAGGGCGCGGTCGAGGGCGTTGACCGGGCCATTGCCCTCTGCGGCTTGGAAGTAGCGTTCCCCGTCCACCTCGACCTTGATCGTCGCCTCCGTCGTCACCTCGCCGTCGGCGTGCTTTTCGACCACGACGCGGAAGCTCTCGAGCCGGAAGAGCGGCTTGTACGTGCCGGCCTCCCGCCGCAGCAGCAGCTCGAAGGAGGCCGGCGCCGCCTCGTAGTGGTAGCCGTCGTGCTCGCGCCGCTTCAACTGCTCGACCGCCCGCGCCGCCGCCGCGTCATCGAGCTCGAGGCCGACGCGCTCGGCCTGGGCGCGGATCGTCGCCTTGCCCGAAAGCTCGGAGGGGAGGATGTTGCGCTGGTTGCCGACCGCGGTGGGATCGATGTGCTCGAAGGTGCGGGCGTCGGCCTCGACCCCGGCCACGTGCATCCCCCCCTTGTGGGCGAAGGCGTGGCGGCCGACGTAGGGCGCGTCGGGGTCCTGGGTGACGTTGCACAGCTCGTCGACGAAGTGGACGGTCTCCGTCAGGGAGGCGAGCTGCTCGGCGCTGACGACGTCGAAACCGAGCTTCAGCTGCAGGTTCGGCAGGATCGTCGTCAGGTCGGCGTTGCCGCAGCGCTCGCCGTAGCCGTTGAGCGTCCCCTGCACCATGCGGGCGCCCTCGGCGACAGCCGCCAGCGAGTTGGCGACGCCGCAGCCGGCGTCGTCGTGGACGTGGATCCCGACTTCCGCCCGCTCGCCCAGCGCCGCCACCACCGCGCGCGTCGCCGCGGCGACCTGGTCGGGCAGGCTCGAGCCGTTGGTGTCGCAGAGGGTGACGTTCTCGGCGCCGGCGTCGATCGCCGCCGCCAGGCACTCCAGCGCGTAGCCGCTGTCGTCGCGGTAGGCGTCGAAGAAGTGCTCGGCGTCGTAGACGACGCGCTTGCCCTGCTCGTGGCAGAAGCGGACCGAGTCGGCGACCATCGCCAGGTTCTCCTCGCGGGACACCTTGGTCACCTTCTCCAGGTGCAGGCTCCAGGTCTTGCCGACCAGGGTCACCACCGGCGTGAAAGCGCCGACCAGGGTCCGCAGCGCCGGGTCGTCCTCCGGGGCGGTTTCGCGGCGGCGGGTCATCCCGAAGGCGCAGATCGTCGCCTGCTCCAGGTCCAGCTCGGCGAGGCGCGCGAACAGCTCCTCTTCCTTCGGGTTCGAGCTGGGGAAGCCGGCCTCGATCATCTGCACCCCGAGCTTGTCGAGGGCGAGGACGACGCGGGCCTTCTCCGAGGCCGAGAGCGACATCCCCTCGCCCTGCATGCCGTCGCGCAAGGTCGTGTCGTAGAGCTTCACCTGTTCCATCTGATCACTGCCTTTCGAGTCGAAGAAGATCGGGTGGGCCGAGGCCCGCGTGCGCGGACGTGCCGCGCCGGCCGCCTATGCGGCGGGGGTAATTCGCCCGATCGACTCTGAGTCGGAACCCTCAGGGGAGTCGGTGGCCGTGGAGACCTCGACGAAGTCGAGCCACTCCAGGTACTCCTCCGCCTTGCCCGTCAGCGCGTCTTCGAACTTGGCCTGCACGTGGCGGGTGATCTCGCCCGGCTGACCGAGCGGGTGGTCGTCGATCTCGCGCACCGGAACCAGCTCGGCCGCCGTCCCGGTGAGGAAGACCTCCTCGGCGAGGTAGAGCTCGGCGCGGGCGATGTCCCGCTCGACCACGGTGTAGCCGAGATCGCGGGCGATCTGGATCACCGACTTGCGGTTGATCCCGTCGAGGATCGAGGCAACCTGCGGCGGAGTCACGACCTGGCCGTCGCGGACGAGGAAGATGTTCTCGCCCGAGCCCTCGCAGACGAAGCCGCGTTCGTCGAGCAGGATCGCCTCGTCGTAGCCGGCGTTGGTCGACTCCGTCTTCGCGAGGATCGAGTTGAGGTAGGAGCCTGAGGCCTTCGCGTGCGGGATCGAGCCGCCGGGGCTGATCCGCCGCCAGCTCGAGACCTTGGCGCGGATGCCGCCGTCCTTGCTCTCCTCGCCGAGGTAGGCGCCCCAGGGGAAGGCGGCGATGATGACGTCGACCGGGGCGTCTTTGGCATAGAGGCCGAGGCTGCCGTAACCGCGGTAGGCGAGCGGCCGGATATAGGCGCTTTCGAGGCCGTTGCGGCGCAGCAGCTCGTGCGTGGCCTGGCGGATCTCCTCCGCCGAGTACGGCAGCTCCAGGTAGTAGAGCTCCGCCGACTTCTCGAGCCGATCGAGGTGGTCCTGATGACGGAAGATCGCCGGCCCGCGAGAGGTCTCGTAGCATCGAATCCCCTCGAAGACGCCGGTCCCGTAGTGCAGCCCGTGGCTGAGCACGTGGGTCTGAGCGTCCTCCCAGGGGACGAACTCGCCGTTCCGCCAAATCAAATCGACCGGATCCATGTTGGGGAAGTATGCCCGATCAATCGCAGGGCTTCAGCGGTCGGGCCGCGAATGGTGCCGAGAACCCGAACGAGAGGAGCCAACCGAATGCGTATCCCCCGCTTCCAGCTCAACTACGCGAACGTGATCGCGACGATCGCGCTCTTCGTCGCCCTCAGCGGCGCCGCGATCGCCGCCGGGCTGCCGAAGAACAGCGTCGGCCCGAATCAGTTGAAACGCGGCGCGGTCAGCACCCCGAAACTGAAGCGCGCCGCCGTCACCGCCGGCAAGATCGGCCCGAAGGCTGTGGTCGCCGGCAAGCTCGGCGCCAACGCGGTCCTGCCCGGCAACCTCGGCAACGGGATCATCAGCACCAACAAGCTCTCCGACGGCGCCGTGATCGCCAGCAAGATCAAAAACGGCGTCGTCACCACCAACAAACTGAACAACGGCGCCGTGACGACGGCGAAGCTGGGCGACGGCTCGGTGACCCTGGGGAAGCTGGCCGACGGCGTCGCGCCGCTGCTGGGGACGCTGAAAAGCGGCCAGACCCTGCGCGGGGTCTTCGACCTCGGCTCGGCCGGCGCCGCCATCGGTGACACGACCCGGAGCGCGGTCAGCCTCCAGTTCCCGCTGCTGAACGCGCCGACGGTGACGGTTCTGCAGCCCGGCGGGACCAGCGCCAACTGCAGCGGCCTCGGCGGCGGCAACAACCAAACGCCGCAGGCGACCGCCGGCAACCTCTGCGTCTACATCACCGAAAGCACCAACCTCGACGAAACGACGCCGCTCGCGGTGGAGAACAACACCCGCCTCGGCTTCGGCCTGATCGCGAAAGCGAAAGCCGCCGGCGCCTATTACGCCTTCGGCCAGTGGGCGGTGACGGCACCCTAGCCGCGGTAATCGCGAGTCCGCGCTGAGCGTCGCTATTCGACGGTTTTCGCGGACTCGCGGGCTAGCGGTTCAGCTCCTCCAGGACCGCCGCGGTCATCTCCTCGGTTCCGACCTCGCGCTCGGGGGCCGGGTTCTCGCTGGTGGGCGGCTGCATGACGGTGCCGGAGGCGAGGTCGGGGGTGCGCAGCCCCTGCTCGAGGACGGCGTCGACGGCTGCCTCGATCCGGGCCGCGTCCTCGCCGCGGTCGAAGCCGTGGCGCAGCATCATCGCCGCCGAGAGGAAGGTGGCGAGCGGGTTGGCGACGCCCTGGCCGGCGATGTCGGGCGCGGAGCCGTGGACCGGCTCGAAGAGGCCGGGAGCGCCTTCGGCGCCGAGGCTGGCGCTGGGCAGCATCCCCAGCGAGCCCGTCAGCATCGCCGCCTCGTCGCTGAGGATGTCGCCGAAGAGATTCTCCGCGAGGACGACGTCGAAGTCGGCCGGCCGGGAGACGAGCTGCATCGCCGCGTTGTCGACCAGCAGGTGCTCGAGCTCGACGTCCTCGTAGTCGCCGGCGACGCGGCCGACCACCTCGCGCCAGAGGCGTGAGGTCTCGAGCACGTTGGCCTTGTCGACCGAGGTCACCTTCGGCTTGCGGGCGGAACCCTCGGCGCGCCGGCGGGCGGCGTCGAAGGCGGTGCGGGCGATGCGGTCGATCTCCTCCCCCGAGTACTCGCAGGTGTCGTGGGCGACGTCGCCCTCGCGGCCGGAGTCGCCGAAGTAGATGCCGCCGGTGAGCTCGCGGACGACCAGGAGGTCGGTGCCGCTGATCCGCTCTTCGCGCAGCGGGCTGGCGCCGACGAGGGCCGGGCTGGGCCTGACCGGGCGCAGGTTGGCGTAGAGGCCCATCCCCTTGCGCAGGGCGAGCAGGCCCTGCTCGGGGCGCGGGGCGTCCGGGTCGGTGGTGTCCCACCTGGGGCCTCCGACGGCGCCGAGCAGCACCGCGTCGGCGCCGCGGCAGGCATCGAGGACCTCCTCGGTGAGGGCGGTCCCGTGCTCGTCGATCGAGCAGCCGCCCATCAGGCGCTCGTCGTAGGAGAACTCGCCGAGGGCGTCGAGCACCCGGCGCGCGGCGGTGACGATCTCCGGGCCGATCCCGTCGCCGGGCAGGACGACTATGCGCGGGGTGCCGTTCAAGGTCCGGGACTCTACGGAGATGGACCAAGGTGCGTTCGTCACGTTGAGCGGCAATTGCACATAAACGATTGGGTGTCCTGCTAAGCACTCCCAGAGTTCCTAATTAATCACCGAAGGGAGAGTCGACGTGGCACAGACGGTGAGGTTCGAAAACATGGAGGGGGTTTGCGGCCTGGGATGGGTCCCGGACGTCCCTGACCTTCGCGACTACACCCCGGACCACGAGGAAGTCGCGCCCCTCCTCGCCGCAACCTCGGTCCCGAAGCTGGAAGGAGGCACGGAGGCAAAAGCGTCCGTTCCCGCAAAGGTGGATCTCCGGCAGTGGTGCTCGCCGGTCGAGAACCAGAGAGACCTTGGATCCTGCACCGCTCAGGCCGGGGTCGGGATGATCGAGTATTTCGAGCGCAGGGCATTCGGCAAGCACCTCGACGCCTCCCGCCTGTTCCTCTACAAAGCGACCCGGAAACTGATCGGGCTGGAAGGCGACTCTGGCGCGACCCTGCGCGGAACCGCGGGTGCGATGCAGCTGTTCGGCGTCCCGCCGGAGCGCTACTGGCCCTACGTCGTACCGGAGTTCGAAGCCGAACCACCGGGGTTCTGTTACGCCTTCGCCGAGAAGTTTCAGGCGCTCAAGTACTACCGCCTCGACCCCCGCGGGACGACCCCGGAGGCCCTCATCGCCGCGATCAAAGCCAACCTCGCGTCGCAGCTGCCGGCGATGTTCGGATTCACCGTCTACAGCTCGATCGAATCGGCTGACGAAGACGGCGGCAAGGTGCCGTTCCCCGGCCAGGGCGACGGCGTCGTCGGCGGCCACGCCGTGATGGCGGTCGGCTACGACGACGCGATCTCGATCCCGGGCGGCCTGCTCGGCAAAGACTCCCGCGGCGGCATCCTCTTCCGGAACTCGTGGGGACGAGCCTGGGGCGACCACGGCTACGGCTGGCTCTCCTACGACTACATCCGCTACGGGCTGACCGGGGACTGGTGGGTCCTGATCGACCAAGAGTGGACCAAGACCGAAGAATTCACCCAGTGAAGGAACGGTCGACCGCTGGGCTCAGGCTGCGTTCGCCTCGATGTTGAGGCGGACGTAGTCGAGGACGAGCGGCTGGTTGTGCCGGGCGAGGACGGCTTCGGCGAAGGGCTGCCGTTTCTCCTCGGGTAGCTGGTCGAGTATCGGCCCGAGGGTGACCGTGCGGATGAAGGCGAGCGGGTCCCCCGGCTGCACCGGCTTCGGCTGCAGCCAGCAGCGGGCCTCGGCGAAACCGGCGGCGGCGAGCCGCGGCTCGGTCTCCTCGGGGGAGGCGAAGTTCCAGGGCGCTTTCGCTCCGGTGAGGTGCTGCCCGTAATCGGGGTCGGCGGCGACGGCGGCGATCGCCCGCGTGTGCTCGGCGACGTTCCCCTTGCCGCCGCACTGGGCGACGAGACGGCCACCGGGCTTCAATGCCCCTCGCATCTGCCGGAAGAGCGCGTCGTGGTCGTGAATCCAGTGGAAGGTGGCGGTCGAGAAGACCAGGTCGACAGGCTCGTGCGGCTCCAGCTCGACGAGGTCGGAGACGAGGTACTCGGCTTGATCGCCGAGCCGTTCCTTCGCCTTCTCCACCATCGCCTCGGAGCCGTCGACGGCGATCACGCGGCCGCGTGGCAGGCGTTCGGCCAGCTCGGCGGTAATGCGACCGGTGCCGCAGCCGGCGTCGACCACGACCTCGTCGCCGCGCAGGTGCAGGCGCCCCAACACCTCCATCCCCCATTCGAACTGGGGGTCGGAGACGGCGTCGTAGGTCTCGGCGTCCCACTCGCGGGCGCCGGTGTTCATCGGCTTCGTCACAGGCTCGTGGTGACCGGGCCCAGGGACGCGGCCGGCTCGGCCTCGAACTGGTCGATCGCCACCTCGTTTTCGAGCGTGATGCCGATGTCGTCGAGCCCGTTCAGCAGCCGGTGCTTGACCTCCGGCTCGATCTGGAACTGGAAGACGCCGGCGGCGCAGTTGACGGTCTCATCGTCGAGGTCGATCCGCGCTTCGCCGGCCTCGGCGACCGCTCTGCAGCGCTCCTCATCCAGCACCGCCGGCAGCAGCCCGATCTTCGTGCAGTTCGAGTAGAAGATGTCAGCGAAGGACGGCGCCAGGATCGCCTGGAAGCCGAAGTCCTCGAGCGCCCAGGGCGCGTGCTCGCGGGAGGAGCCGCAGCCGAAGTTGGCGCCGGTGACGAGGATCGGGTTCGGCTCCAGCTCGATCTCGCCATCGCGAATCCAGTCGTAGAAGAGGAACTCGCCGAAACCGGTCCGCTCGACCCGCTTGAGGAACTGCTTGGGGATGATCTGGTCGGTGTCGACGTCGGCGCGGTCCAGCACCGACACCTTGCCCTCGATCACGTCTATCGGTCGCATGCTCAGCTCCAATCCCTGATGTCGACGAAGTGGCCCTCAACGGCCGCGGCGGCGGCCATCTTCGGGCTGACCAGGTGGGTGCGGCCGCCCTTGCCCTGGCGCCCCTCGAAGTTGCGGTTCGAGGTCGAGGCGCAGCGCTCGCCTTCGTCCAGGGTGTCCGGGTTCATCCCCAGGCACATCGAGCAGCCGGCCTCGCGCCATTCGAAGCCGGCGCTCTTGAAGACCTCGTCGAGTCCCTCGGCTTCGGCGGCCTTCTTCACCTGCTGGGAGCCGGGAACGACCATGCCGTGGACGCCGCTGGCGACCCTGCGGCCCTCGACGATCGCGGCGGCCTCGCGCAGGTCCTCGATGCGGCTGTTGGTGCAGGAGCCGATGAAGACGCGTTCCGGCGCGATCTCGGTCATCGGCGTGCCGGCCCGCAGGCCCATGTAGGCGAGAGCGCGTTCGGCCGCTTCGCGGTCGGCGGGGGAGTCGAGCTGGGCAGGATCGGGGACGCGGTCGGTCACCTCGACCACCTGGCCGGGGTTGGTGCCCCAGGTGACCATCGGCGAGATACCCGAGGCGTCGATCTCGACCTCGGTGTCGAAGCTGGCGTCGGCGTCGGTCGGCAGCTCGCGCCAGCGGGCGATCGCCGCTTTGAAGTCGCTGGGGGCGGCGGGGCGATCCTTGGCCCACTCGAAGGTGGTCTCGTCCGGAGCGATCATGCCGGCGCGACCGCCGCCCTCGATCGTCATGTTGCAGATCGTCATCCGCCCCGGCATCGAGAGCCCCGCGATCGCGGGGCCCGCGTACTCGACCGCGTAGCCGGTCATGCCGCCGGTGCCGAGGCGACCGATCGTCGCCAGGATCAGGTCCTTCGGCGTGACCCCGTGGCGCAGCTCGCCGGAATAGGAGATCCGCATCGTCTTCGGCCGCTTCTGGACCAGGCACTGGGTGGCGAGAACGTGCTCGACCTCGGAGGTGCCGATGCCGAAGGCCAGGGCGCCGAAGGCGCCGTGGGTGGAGGTGTGGCTGTCGCCGCAGACGATCGTCATCCCCGGCTGCGTCACCCCCAGCTCCGGGCCGATCACGTGGACGATGCCCTGGCGGTCGGAGCCGAGCGAGTAGATCGGGATCCCGAACTCCTCGCAGTTTCGCTCCAGCGTTTCGACCTGGACGCGGGAGAGGTGATCGGCGATCAGGCGTGCCGCCATGGTGCCGTCGGTCGGGGTGTTGTGGTCGGCGGTGGCGAGGGTCTTGTCCGGGCGGCGGACCTTGCGGCCGGCCAGGCGCAGGCCGTCGAACGCCTGCGGCGAGGTGACCTCGTGGACCAGGTGCAGATCGATGTAGATCAGCCCGGGCGAGACCTCATGGGCCTCCCAGATCTTGTCGAACATCGTCTTCGGCATTTGTTCATGACCTCCTGAGGCCGGCGGCGATCACGGCGAGGAAGCGGGTCGCCTCCTGACCTTCGTTCTCGAAATGGTGCGGAAGATCGGCGTCGAAGGTGACGCTGTCCCCCTCCTGAAGCTCGTGGCGGCTGCCGTCGACGATCAGCGCCAGGGTGCCGGCGAGGACGACGGCGGTCTCGCGACTGCCCGGCTCGTGCATCGGCGGATCCTGGGCGCCGCCGGTGCTGGCGCCGGGCTCGAGCACGTGCAGGGAGACGTCGGCGCGCTGGCCCGGCAGCGGCGGCGTCAGCTCCTCGAAGCGGTGGCCTCCCCGCTCGGAACGGCGGCGGCCGGCGGCGCGACTGATCGCGACGTGCTGGCCCTCGTCGAGGCGCAGCAGCTGTGAGAGCGTCAACTCCAGGCCCGCGGCGATCTTGCCAGCGACGGCCAGCGTCGGGCTCGTCTCCCCTCGCTCCACCTGCGAGAGCATCGGCGCGCTCACCCCCGACCGCTCTGCGAGGTCGCGGAGCGAGAGGCCCATCGCGTCGCGCAGAGCACGGATGCGGGGGCCGACGGAGTTTGCGGGATCGTTGGGCGGAGAGCCCGGCGAGTCGGGAACCTGTGGCGCCTTGGTCATAGTGGGGGCCATTGGTTGTACGTTATCACGGACGCTTGTATTTGCACGCTCTGCTCCGCCCTCCACCAAGAGCCGTCCTGGCCTCCTCCTGCACTTCCCCGGCCATCTGAGCACTTCGGGCCGGGCCGCTGCAACCTCCGCCTGATCAAGTAGAGGTTGCAGCGGCCCGGCTCAGGCGGCTTGGTTGTTTATTAGGAGGGCACGGAGGTCGACGGCGATCGCCTCGGGTTCGTCGTCGAGCTGGTTCCAGGTGATGTGGGTGACGGTGTAGCCGGCGGCGGTCAGACGGCGGTCGCGGGCTCGGTCTTCGCGAAAGGCGGCGCGGGTCTTGTGGGCTTGCCAACCATCCAGCTCGACGATCTGGTTGGTGCCGGGCCAGTGGCAGTCGACCTGATAGCGCTTGCCGCCGACCATGATCCAGTCGTTGAAGCGGGGTAAGGGGAGGTGGTGCAGGCGGAGGAAGGGGCTGAAGCGCTCCTCCAGGCGCGAGCGCTTGCGTCCTACGGGTTCTTCCTTCAAGCGACCGAGGGCGATTCGCACCGTACGCGAACCTCGTTTTAGTGGATAGCGGTCCAGCAAGTCCCACAAGGACAGCCGATCCCAAAGGTTCTGGAATTCCGTCTCCCGCAGCATCGCCACCACCCCATCCACGTCCTCGGTAGTCGCGAGGTCGAAGGTCGTCCGCGGCACCGAGGTCACCGGGATCCCCTCCACCACCGTCCGCTCGTCTGGCGGCACCTGCGAGACATGCCTGCAGATCGCCTTCGAGGACCGGCTCCGGTGCGAAACCGTCACGTCAACCCGCGACCGCGAGTTCGGCCGGATCATCCAAAGCGCCGCCGCTGACCAGTGGCTGAGGACGGCCTCGGGGCCTGAGGCCAGCACTGCCGCCATCCACCGCCCCTCCCTCTGAATCAGGCGATGCCCGACTCGAAAAACAGCTGGGTAGAGAGGGTGAAGGCGCGCCGCGCGACACCTTCGATCGATTGCGCTTTCCTTTAGCCCGATCCTTCGGAGCTGATCGCGTGACACCACCCCATGCTGCCTCTCCGCAAGCGCCGCGATCGCGGCATCCCAACCGCGAGTCCGCGCTAGGCGTCGATATTCGACGGGTTTCGCGGACTCGGCGGGCATGCGCCGAGCCTGCCGAGAAACGTCGCATGTGTGGCGCGCGGTTTGTGCCAACTCTGAAACGAAAGAGCCACCCAGGACGCACCGAAGCTCCGGAGGGTGCGGGTGACCCTCCCACAGAGGCTCCTGCGACCACGTTGGCGCCCAGCAACCCGCCCCAGCTGCGCGACGGTCTCTGGGGGAGGGTCACCCGCACCCTCCCCCCGCTCCAGGGTTAAGGCCCAGGCGTCCGTTCCACGGCCGCCTCAGCCGTCGCCGCCTCCGCCTCACGCGTCGCCGCCCCTTCCAGAGCGTTCGACAGAGCACGAACGTACGCGCGAGCGCTTGCCTCGAGGATGTCCGTAGCCACCCCTTGGCCCGTAGCCAAGCGCCCCGCCGCGCGGAGCATCACGGTCACCTCGCCGAGGGCGTCCTCCCCACCGGTCACCGCCTCGACCGTGTACTTGACCAGCTCGCACCGGGTCTCGGCGGCGTCCTGGATCGCGTGGAAGATCGCGTCGACGGGGCCGTCGCCGCTCGATTCGCCGAGGGACTCCCTGCCGGAGGGCAGGGTCACCGCCACTTTCGCCAGCGGCGGCTTGCGGGTTCCCGCCTCGACCTCGAACCAGGCCAGCTCGTGGGCGTCGGCGCGCTCGCGCATCTCGTCGGAGACGATCGCCTCCAGGTCCAGTGCGGTCACCTGCTTCTTGCGGTCGGCGACCTCCTTGAACGCCTTGAAGGCGTTGTTCAGCGCCTGGCCCTCGACCTTGAAGCCCAGCTGCTCCAGCGCGTCTTTGAGCGCATGGCGACCCGAGTGCTTACCCAACACGATCGAGTTCGACTCCAAGCCGACTTCGGTCGCGTCCATGATCTCGTAGGTGCTGCGCTCCTTCAGGACGCCGTCCTGGTGGATCCCCGACTCGTGGGCGAAAGCGTTGCGGCCGACGACCGCCTTGTTCGGCTGCACCGGGTAGCCGGTGAGGCGCGAGACCATGCGGCTGGTGCGCGCGATCTCCCGGGTGTTAATCCCGGTATGGAGGCCGTGGACGTCGGTGCGGACGCCGACCAGCATCGCGATCTCCTCCAGCGAGCAGTTGCCGGCCCGCTCGCCGATCCCGTTGACCGCGCACTCGACCTGCCGCGCCCCCGCGAGCACGCCGGCGTAGGAGTTGGCGACGGCCAATCCCAGATCGTCGTGGCAGTGAACCGACATCTCCACCTCGCTAAGCGCCGGCACCAGCTCGTACAGCCGCCGGAAGTAGTCCGCGTACTCCTCGGGCGTCGTGTAGCCGACGGTGTCGGGGATGTTGACGACGGTCGCGCCCTCCTCGACCGCGATCGCGCAGACCTCGGCGGTGAACTCGACGTCGGCGCGGGTCGCGTCCATCGGCGAGAACTCGACGTCCTCGCAGTAGGACTTGGCCAGCGCCACCGCCGCCCGGGCCTGCCCCTTGACGTCCTCGCGATCGGTCTGCAGCTGGTGTTCGATGTGGATGTCGGAGGTCGAGATGAAGGTGTGGATTCTCGGGCGTCCCGCCTCCTTCACCGCCCCCCAGGCGGCGTCGATGTCGGCCTTGTGGGTGCGGGCGAGGCCGCAGATCACCGGCCCTTCGACCTTGCGGGAAATCTCCTGGACCGCCTCGAAGTCGCCGGGCGAGGTGATCGGGAAGCCGGCCTCGATCACGTCGACCCCCAGGCGGGCGAGCTGCTGGGCGATCTCGACCTTCTCGGCCGTGTTCAGCGAGATCCCGGGCGACTGCTCGCCGTCTCGCAGGGTGGTGTCGAAGATGTGGACGCGGTTGGCGTCGGATTTGGTCTCAGATCGGGGTCCCATCGGACCTCTCCTTCTCTCTCTGATTCGAATGGCCTTTGTCTCTCGCGGCTGTCGCGCCGCCCAGCGTTATTCCCCCCGAGGGGGGAGGAGAAGGAGCAGCGCGAGGCTGTCGAGCTGGAAGCCCATTCGGCTTCGAACCTTAGCGTAGGCTGCGCGAATCGCAACTTCGGCGCCGCGCAGCTCCACCCAGGGCACCAACTGGCTCGCCCTCTTCGCGATGGGCATGGCCGTCGTCGTCATCGCCAACGACTTCACCGCGGTCAACGTCGCCCTGCCGACGATGGAGACCGACTTCCACACCAACATCAACACGATCCAGTGGGTGATCAACGCCTACGCGCTCACCTTCGGGGTGATGATCGTCACCGGCGGTCGCCTCGCCGACATGTTCGGCCGCCGCAACGCCTTCTTCGTCGGCGCGGCGATCTTCGCCTCGATGTCGGCGCTCGGCGGCGCCGCCCAGACCGAGACCTGGCTGATCGCGGCGCGGGTCCTGATGGGGATCGGCGGGGCGCTGATGTGGCCGGCGATCCTCGGCATGACCTACGAGCTGCTGCCGGAGGAGAAGGCTGGCCTGGCGGGCGGCATCATCATCGGCGCCGCCGGACTCGGCAACGCGGTCGGTCCGCTGCTGGGCGGCTTCCTCACCGATGAGCTGAGCTGGCGCTGGATCTTCTTCCTCAACGTGCCGATCGCCCTCTTCGCTGTTGGGGTGACCCGCTGGCTGGTGCACGTGAAGGAGCAGGAGAGCGGCGAGCGGCGGATCGACTACGCCGGGATCGCGACGCTCTCGATCGGCCTCGTCTCCCTCCTCGTCGCCCTCGACCAAGTCGACGACTGGGGTTGGGGCGACCCGAAGACGATCTCGCTGCTGGTGCTGGCCGCGGCGCTGGTCGCCTCCTTCGTGCGACTGGAGCGACGGGCGGGCTCCCACGCCCTCGTCCCCCGCGAGGTGATGCGCAACGAGAGCTTCACCGCCTCCTGCATCGCCATCCTCTTCATGGCCGGGACCTTTTTCGCCGCCCTGCTCTACCTGCCGCAGTTGATGGAGAAGCAGCTCGGCTACTCGGCGCTGGAATCGGGGGTCGGGATGCTCCCCTTCCTCGCCGTCTTCGCGCTCGCGTCCTTCGCCGCCGGCCCCCTCTACAACCGCCTCGGCGCCAAGCCGCTGGCGGTGGTCGGCGCCGCGCTGATCGCGCTCGGCCCGCTGCTGATCTCGTTCGTCGACGAGGGCTCCGGCTACAGCGCCCTGGTCCCGGGCATGATCGTGCTCGGCATCGGCGCCGGAAGCTTCATCCCGACCGCGACCACCGCCGGCATCACCTCGGTCGACGAGTCGCAGACCAGCCTCGCCGGCGGGATCATCTACATGTTCCAGATCGCCGGCGGCTCGATCGGGCTCGGCCTCACCACCACCGTGTTCTCCAGCGCGATCCCGCCCTTCGTCGACGGGGTCCAGGCGGCCTTCCGGCTCGACGCGGCGCTCTCGCTCGTCGGGCTGCTGGTCGCAGCCGCCTTCGTCGGCGGCCGGTTCGTGGGGCCGCGTCGACCGCTCCGCCAAGCGACCTGACGCGGGGCGCCTAGGAGGGGTTGGCGAACCCGCGTGTGCGGCTGGCGAGTGCCGGACCGAGCGGGGGTAGGACGCAGGGAGGCCGAATAGCAGCGCTATTTGGCCGACTGAGGACGACGCCCCGCGAAGTGTGTCCGGCGCCGCCAGACGCGCGCGGGGGTTTCGCCAACCCCTCCTACGGGATCAGCTGGTTCTGGCCGGGGCCGCCGACGAGCTTGTCCTTGTTCGGCCCGCCCCGCAAAAGATCGTTGCCCGGGCCGCCGAGGAGGCGATCACGGCCGGGGCCGCCGAGGAGCCAGTCGTCGCCGCGACGGCCGACCACGAGGTCCCCGTCGGGCCCGCCGACGATCTTGTCGGCGGCGCCTCCGGCGAAGAGGCGGTCGTTCCCCGTCCCGCCGCGGATCGTCACCGGAACCGGGATGTCGCTGGTGAAGACGACCGAGTCGGAGCCGCCCCCGGCATTGACTTCGAAGCCGGCGATGGCCGGCGCCGTACAGACGAGTTCGGTCGGGAGCTCTTCCGGGTGCGAGCAGAGGTTGCCGCCGACTTCGAGCGGCACCGTGGAGAGGATCACGTAATCGCGCCCGTCCGCGCTGAGCGAGATGTGGAAACCGTTGTTTTCCCTGCCGCCGCTGATCAGCAGGTTGACCGGTTCGCCGGCACGGGCGGGCAGCGCGGGCATGGCCGCGAGGAGCGCCAACGCAATGAGGATCGCCTTCTTCATGGTCCCAGTCCTTCGAGTCCGAGGACCCTTCCACGAAACAACTCTCGCGCGCCGACGTTGCGGCGCGCAAGGGCACCCTGGCTCAGAGGTCGACCGAGCGGCCGTTGGAGAAGCCGTCAAGGCCGAGAATCTTCTCGATCGCCTGCGACCGCACCGGGGCGTCGGTGGTCAGCGCCATCACCGCTCGCTCTCCCCCGCTTTCGGCGCCGACGGCGGCGGAGACGATGTTGACCCCCTCTTCGCCGAAGAGGGTCCCGACGCGGCCGATCATCCCCGGCTGGTCGGCGTAGCGGAAGACGGTGATGTGCTCGTCGAAAGGGAGGTAGAAGCTCTCGCCCCAGACGGAAACGAGATAGGGCTCGTTGCGCGGGCCGACGCTGGTCCCGGCGACCTCGACCTCGCCATCGGCGGTGTGGACACGGACCTTGACCAGCTCGGTGAAGTCCTCGGCGCTGGCGTCGGTCGTCTCGGAGAGCTCGATGCCCCGCTCCTCCGCCATCTGCGGCGCGTTGACGAGGTTGACCGGCTCCTCGGTATGGCCGGAGAGGACTCCGACCAGGACCGCGATCCCGAGCAGGCGCGTGTCGTGGGAGGCGATGCGGCCGCGGAATTCTGCGCTGACCCTCTCGACGCTGCCGTCGCCGAGGCCCTGGGCGAGGCGGCCGAGCTTTTCGCAGAGCGGGACGAAGGGCGCCAGCGCCTCCATCGCCTCCGGGCGCACGGCGGCGATGTTGACCGCGTTGGTGACGACGCCGCCGGTCAGCGCCGCGGTGACCTGCTCGGCGGTGACGACCCCGGCCCGGTCCTGCGCCTCGGCGGTGGAGGCGCCGAGGTGCGGGGTGGCGACGACGTCGGGACGGGAGAAGATCGGGTGCTCGGTGAACGGCTCGGAGGGGAAGACGTCGAGGGCGGCGCCGCCAAGCTTGCCGGACTCGAGCCCGGCCAGCAGCGCGTCGAGGTCGACGAGCTCGCCGCGGGCGCAGTTGACGAGGCGGGCGCCGTCCTTCATCGCCGCGATCGTCTCGGCGTTGATCATCCCGATCGTCTCCGGCGTCTTCGGCGTGTGCAGGGTGACGAGGTCCGCGCGCCCCAGCACCTCCTCGATCGACTCCGCCCCCTCGACGCCGAGGTCGCGGAAGCGCTCGGCGGAGACGAACTTGTCGAAGGCGACGACGTCCATCTCGAAACTCTGCGCCCGCTTGGCGACGAGCTGGCCGATGCGGCCGAAGCCGATCACGCCCAGAGTCTTGCCGTAGAGCTCGGCGCCCTTGAAGTTGGCGCGGTCCCAGCGGCCCTCGACCAGGGAGCCGTGCGCCTGTGGGACGTTGCGAAAGAGGGCGAGGACGAGGGCGAGCGTGTGCTCGGCGGCGGCTACCGAGTTCGATTCGGGGGCGTTGGCGACGATGATCCCGCGCCTGGTCGCGGCCGGGATGTCGACGTTGTCGACCCCGGTGCCGGCGCGGCCGATCACCTTCAGGTTGTCGGCGAGCTCGATCAGCTCCGACGTCATCTTCGTCGCCGAGCGGATCAGGATCGCGTCGTACTGGGAGATCTGCTCGCGCAGCTCCGCCTCCGACATCTCCAGCCCGAGGTCGACCTCGAACCGCGAGCGCAGCAGCTCGACGCCGGTGTCGGCGATCTTCTCCTTGACCAGGACCTTCACGGACCGACGCCGTCCACGTTCTCGACAACCCAGTCGATGCAGGCGGTGAGCGCCTCGACGTCGTCGGGGTCGACCGCGGGGAACATCCCGATCCGCAGCTGGTTGCGGCCGAGCTTGCGGTAGGGCTCGACGTCGACGATCCCGTTGGCGCGCAGCGCCCTGGCGAGAGCGGCGGCGTCGACCGAGTCGTCGAAGTCGATCGTGCCGACGACGAGCGAGCGCTTGGCGGGGTCGGCGACGAAAGGCGCGGCGAGCTGACTGCGCTCGGCCCAGCCGTAGAGGCGACCGGATGAGTCGGCGGTCCGCTCGACGCAGGCGGCGAGGCCGCCGAGGCCCAGCATCCACTGGACCTGGTCGTTCAGCAGCAGCAGGGTCGCCAACGCCGGCGTGTTGTAGGTCTGCTCCTTGCGCGAGTTGTCGAGCGCGGTCTGCAGCGAGAGGAAAGCGGGCTGCCAGCGGTCGCCGGCGCCGTCGAGCTCTTCGATGCGGGCGACCGCCGCTGGGCTCAGCGCCGCGAGCCAGAGACCGCCGTCGGAGGCGAAGCCCTTCTGCGGGGCGAAGTAGTACGCGTCGGCTTGGATCGGGTCGAGCGGGAGGCCGCCGGCGCCGGAGGTGGCGTCGATCAGGACCAGCGACTCGGCGGCGCCCTCGGGGCGCCGGACCTCGACCATGACGCCGGTGGAGGTCTCGTTGTGGGCCCAGGCGATCACGTCGGCGGCGGGGTCGGCGGTCGGCTCGGGGGCGTCCCCCGGCTGGGCCTCGACGACGATCGGGTCCTGCAGGAACGGCGCCGCCGCGGTCGACTTGGCGAACTTCGAAGAGAACTCGCCGTAGGTGAGGTGCAGCGCCCGCTCGCGCACCAGCCAGGCCGTCGCCGCCTCCCAGAAGGCGGTGGTGCCGCCGTTGCCGAGGACGATCTCGTAGCCGTCGGGCAGGGAGAAGAGCTGCCCGAGACCCGTCCGCACCTCGCGCACCAGGTCCCGCACCGGCGCCTGGCGGTGCGAGGTCCCGATCAGGTCCGAGCGCTCGGCCAGCGCCGCCAGCGCCTCCGGGCGCACCTTCGAGGGCCCGCAGCCGAAGCGCCCATCGGCGGGCTTGATCTCGCTCGGAATCTGCACGGTCGTCTCAGGCGCCATCGGGCTCGACAGGTTATTGACCAGGGCCGGCGGCTGCCGCCGAGTCCCGAGCTAGGCTCGGCAGCGCCGTTTTGTCGCCGTCCACGACGAGGGGATCACCATGTATCCAATCCAGTACGAAGCCGACTTCAACCCGGAACCGAACCGCTGGACCACGTTCTTCCGACTGCTGCTGGCGATCCCGTGGTTCGTCGCCGCCGTCTTCTGGGGGCTCCTGTTCGCCTTCACCCACCTCTTCGCCTGGATCGCGGTGACGATCCTCGGCCGCTACCCGCGGTGGCTCTACGACTTCCACGCAGGCGTCGTTCGCTTCGAGGTGCGCTTCTCGGCCTGGTTCTACCTGCAGACCGACGAGTGGCCGCCGTTCGGGTTGAGCGACGAGCCCAGCTATCCGATCCGCGTCAACATCGCTCCGGCGGCGGCGAGCCAAAGCCGGGTGAAGGCGTTCTTCCGGCTGATCCTGGTCCTGCCCATGGCGCTCGTCGTCGCCTACGGCTCCCGCGTCGTCCTCGGCGGGCTCTTCGTGATCGCCTGGCTGACGATCGTCTTCCGCGGCTACCTACCCGAGGCCGTCAACGCCGCGATGACCTACGTCAACAGCCTCGACGCACGCGTCCTCGGCTACGCCGCGATCCTCACCGATGACTACCCGCCGGTCGGCCTGGAGAGGTCGAACGGCAAGCCCTCCAATCTGGCGCCGGTGGCTCCCAATGTCTGAGATTCGGAAAGGCGACGGCTACGCGGTCGCCCACCTCGATGACCTCGGCGAGGGCTGGGGCTTCCGCAAGATCCGCAAGGAGCTGGGCGTGACCGCCTTCGGCGTCAACGCGATCGTGATGCCGCCGAACTACGAGTCCGGCAAGCACTACCACGACGAGCAGGAGGAGCTCTACTTCGTCCACCAGGGGCGGATGGAGATCGACCTGGACGGGACCAAGTACGAGCTCGGCCCGGGCGGCCTCGCCTGGGTCGACGCCCAGGTCGTCCGCGGCTTGAAGAACCTGAGCGATTCGGAAGACGCGATCTACGTTTGCGTCGGCGGCAAGGACGGCTACGTGGGACGTGACGGGCGTATGCCCGAGGGCGAGACGGATCCTCGGGGGCCGATCAAGGAGGATCCGGGGGCGTAGGGGGTGACGGTGGGGGTCGTTCGGAGCACCTCCGCCGGGTGGATCGCCATCTGCTGACGCCTCAGGAGATTGTTGCCCGGCTCCATGCTGAGTACCTCACGACCCCCACCGTCACCCCCAGCGGGAGCGAATCTCCAAAACGGCCAAGGTCAATTGCTCTCTAAAAAGCACCGAGAGACGCGCTCCCATGGAGGGCCCGCAGCTTCTTTGGTGGGAAAGCTGGGGTGCTTCGCAACCGCGCGGCTGGGGGCCCTGGTGGGGGGTCCCTGGGTACTCAGCATGGAGCCGGGCCAGAAACATTGGAGGCGCCAGCAAGGGGCGTCCCTCCCGGCGGAGGTGCTCCCAGGGACCCCCCACCAGGGTCCCCCCATACCTACTTCGTATCTTTGAACCCCTGGTCGATCCAGGGCATCATGTCGCGCAGGTCGTGGCCGATGTCCTCGATTTCGTGACCGGCGGCCTCGTTCCGCATGCGGTCGAAGGACTCGCCGCCGGCGCGGTTCTCGGCGATCCACTCGCGGGCGAACTCGCCGGACTGGATCTCGGAGAGGATCTGCTTCATCGCCGCCCGTGACTCCTCGCCGACGACGCGATTGCCGCGGGTCATGTCGCCGTACTCGGCGGTGTTGGAGATCGAGTGGCGCATGCCCTGGATCCCCTTTTCGTACATCAGGTCGGCGATCAGCTTCAGCTCGTGCAGGCACTCGAAGTAAGCGAGACGGGGGTCGTAGCCGGCCTCGACCAGGGTCTCGTAGCCAGCGCGGACCAGCTCCGAGGCGCCGCCGCAGAGGACGGCCTGCTCGCCGAAGAGGTCGGTCTCGCACTCGTCCTTGAAGCTCGTCTCGATGATCGCCGCGCGGCCGCCGCCGATCCCGGAGGCGTAGGCGAGGACGAGGTCGTGGGCCTCGCCGGAGGCGTCCTGGTGGACGGCCATCAAGCAGGGGACGCCGCTGCCTTCCTCGTACTGGCGGCGGACCAGGTGGCCCGGGCCCTTCGGCGCGACCATGCCGACGTCGACGCCGGGGGGCGGCTCGATCTCGCCGAAGTGGATCGCGAAGCCATGGGCGAAGAGCAGCAGGTTGCCGGGGGCGATCCCGTCGCCGATCTCCTCGCGCCAGACCTCGGCCTGCTTCTCGTCCGGGAGCAGGATCATCACCAGGTCGCCGCGGCTGGCGGCTTCGGCGATGTCAAGCACCTCGAGGCCCGCCGCTTCGGCCTTGGCGCGGCTGGAGGAGTCAGGGCGGAGGCCGACGACCACCTCGACGCCGGAGTCCTTGAGGTTGAGCGCGTGGGCATGGCCCTGGGAGCCATAGCCGAGGATGGCGACGGTCTTGCCGTCGAGCTTGCCCAGGTCGGCGTCTTTGTCGGAGAAGATGTCGTCGGTTCGCATGGGCGGGCAGGCTACCGGGTGCCCGCGCTCAGCGGAGCGCTCTGCGCATCAGCTTCCCCGAGGGCGTGCGCGGCAGCGCCGAGGCCAGCTCCACCCGCTTCGGCACTTTGAACCCGGCGAGCGACTCGGCGCAGTGTCGGCGCAGCTCGTCCGGGCTCACCTCGGCCTCGCTCTCCAAGACGACGACGGCGGTCACGGCCTGCTGCCACTCGGGGTCCTCGCGGCCGATCACCGCCGCCTCGGAGACCTGCGGGTGGCGCAGCAGCACCTCCTCGACCTCGGCCGGGATCACGTTCTCGCCGCCGCTGACGATCATGTCGTCGATCCGGTCGCGGACGTAGAGGAAGCCTTCCTCGTCGATGTGGCCGAGGTCGCCGGTGTGCAGCCAGCCGTCGGCGTCGGCGCTGCCGGGGGCTACGGTCGGCCCCTGGACGAGGATCTCGCCGTCCTCGATCCGCAGGTGCGTGGTCAGCAGCGGCCGCCCGGCAGAGCCGAGCTTGCGCCTGGCGTCGGCAGGCGCAAGCGTCGTCACCTGCGAGCAGGTCTCGGTGAGGCCGTAGGTCTGGACGACGGTGGCTCCCTTCGCCAGCGCCTCTTCCAGAGGCTCCCGCGGCACCGGGCCGCCGCCGACGAGGATCGCCCGCGGTCCGGAGAGATCGACTCCCGCCTCGAGCAGCCGCGCCAGCATCGTCGCCACCAGCGAGACCTGGGTGATCCCGTCGCGCTCCAGCGCCTCCCCCACCCGCTCGACATCGAAGCCGTCATGGACCACGACGGCGGTGCCGTAGATGACGCTGCGCATGACGATCCCGAGGCCGGCGATGTGGCTGAGCGGGACGCAGCAGAGCCAGCGATCCTCCGGCTGGACGCCGATGTTGAAGCCCGAGCCGACCGCGTTCCAGAGGAAGTTGCCGTAGCTGAGCGGGACCGGGCGCGGGGCGCCGGTGCTGCCGCTGGTGAGGACGCGACAGCAGATGTCGTCCATGTCGTGCTCGCCGAGCAGCGGCATGTCGGCCTCGGTCTGGGTCAGCTGGCCGGGGTCGTCGAGGTCGATGATCGGCTCCTCGGTGCCGACGATCGCGGCGCGCTCGGCCGGGGTCAGGTGCGGGCCGAGCGGCAGCAGCGCCGCGCCCAGCTTCATCAGCGCGTGCATGAGGACGACCTGCTCGCGGCGCGGGTGCATGGTCAGCGCCGCGGTCGAGCCGCGGCGGACGCCGTGGGCGGCGAGCCGGCGGGCAACCCAGGTCGCCTCCGCCTCGAGCTCGGCGTAGGTCATCTCCGCCCCGTCGGCGGCCAGCGCCGTGCGGTCGGGGCAACTCTGCGATCTCTGCGAGAGCCAGTCGTCGAGCTTCATCGGGATATCGTCCCCATCATGCCCAAACGCCACAAGGAAGCCCCTGCCGAGGAGGCGCTCTACGCGCCGCTCGAGTTGACCGCCGGTCCGGGCGAGTACGAGGACATCCGCTACGAGACCGGCGGCGGGATCGCCAAGGTGACGATCGACCGCCCCGACCTGCTGAACGCCTTTCGCCCGCAGACGCTGATCGAGGTCTCGCGGGCGATGGAGCTGGCGCGCGAGGACAGCGATGTCGGCGTCGTCGTCCTCACCGGCGCCGGCGAGCGGGCCTTCTGCTCCGGCGGCGACCAGACCGTCCGCGGCGACACCGGTTACATCGCCGAGGGGGCCTCGGTCGGGCGCTTCCACGTCACCGACCTGCAGGTGCAGATGCGGCGGCTGCCGAAGCCGGTGGTGGCGATGGTCGCCGGCTACGCGATCGGGGGCGGCCACATCCTCCACCTCTGCTGCGACCTGACCATCGCCGCCGACAACGCCGTCTTCGGGCAGACCGGGCCGCGGGTCGGTTCCTGGGACGGCGGCTACGGCGCCTCGCTGCTGCGCGACCTGGTCGGGACCAAGAAGGCGAAGGAGCTGTGGATGCTCTGCCGCCAGTACGACGCGGGCGAGGCGCTGGAGATGGGGCTGGTCAACGCGGTCGTCCCGGTCGCCGAGCTGGAGCGGGAGACCATCGCCTGGTGCCGCGAGATGCTGGCCCTCTCCCCCTTCGCCCTGCGTCTGGTCAAGTCCAGCTTCAACGCCCATGAGGACGGCTACGCCGGCATCCAGCAGCTCGCCCACGACGCCAACCTCCTCTTCTACGGATCCGATGAGGCGGCCGAGGGGCGCGAGGCGTTCAAGCAGAAACGGCAGCCCGACTTCTCGCAGTTCCCGAGACGGGCGTGACTGGCGCGCGGGTCCTGTCACGGCAGGGAACCCACCCCCTCCTGAACCACCAGGAGGGGGTCCCCCCTACCGCGCCACCCGCGCGAGGGGCCGCCCAATGAGAATTTGGCTCATGGCCGCACGGCCTCGCACTTTGCCGGCGGCAGTTGCTCCGGTGCTCGTGGGAACCGCGGCGGCGGTGCAGTGGGCTGGGGATCTGCCGCGTTGGGGCGCCTTCCTCGCCGCCCTGGTCGGCTCGATCTTCATCCAGATCGGGACCAACCTCGCCAACGACTACTCCGACGCCAAGCGCGGCGCCGACACCACCGACCGTTTGGGCCCGGTAAGGGTGACGGCGAGCGGCCTGGTGACGCCGCGGCGGGTGATGACGGCGACCTGGATCGCCTTCGCCGTCGCCGTCGCCTGCGGCATCTACCTGACCGCCGTCGCCGGTTGGGTGATCCTCGTGATCGGCATCTTCTCGATCGCCGCCGGCGTCCTCTACACGGGCGGCCCCCGCCCCTACGGCTACGAGGGGTTCGGCGAGGTCTTCGTCTTTCTCTTCTTCGGCCTCGTCGCGGTCAACGGCTCCTACTACGTGCAGCTGGAGGAGCTCGACGCGCTGCCGCTGGGGCTCTCGATCTCGATCGGCTTCCTGGCGACGGCGATCATCGTCGTCAACAACGTCCGCGACGTCGAGACCGACCGCCGCGCCGGCAAGAACACGCTGGCGGTGCGGATCGGGCGTGAGGCGGCGGTGCAGTTGTACGTGATGCTCGTTGCCGGCGGCTTCCTGGTGCTGCCGCTCGCGCTGGTGGCCGGGGACGCGAGCCTGCTGCCGATGATCGGCTGGCTGGCGGCGCCGCTGGCGGTGAGACCGGCCAGGACGCTGAGGGAGCGGCGCGACGGCCCGGCGCTGAACGGGGTGCTGGCGGCCACCGGCGCCCTGCTCGGCGTCTTCAGCCTGCTCGTCACCGCAGGTCTTCTGATCTCCGCCTGAGAGACTCGGGGCGTGCGCCTCAGCTCAGTCGAGGTCATCCCCTACGCGCTGCCGTTCAAGGCGCCCTACGTGACCGCGCGAGGGGTGCTCCAGCAGCGGGAGATGGTGCTGCTGCGGGTGCGGGACGAGGACGGTTTCCAGGGGCTCGGGGAAGCGGTGCCGCTGGCGTTGCGAGGGGGTGCGGGGTTGGCGGAGGTGGTCACGGAACTCGAAGGGTGGGCGGAGCACCAGCGGGATGAGGGACTGTCGGCTCCGGCTCGCTGTGCGGTGAGCGTGGCGCGGATGGATTTGCTGGGTAGGAGGGCGGCGGACGAGGGTGGCGGCGAGGACGAAGCGGTTCCGTGCAATGCGACGCTGGTGGCGGGAGCGCCCAAGGCGGTCGCGGCTGACGCCGAAGCGTGGGCGGCTGACGGGTTCACCACCTTCAAGCTGAAGCTCGGAACCGAGTCCGCGAAAAGCGTCGATATGCGACGGTCCTCGCGGACTCGCGAGAGCCAGGACGCCGAGATGGTGCGGGCGGTGCGGGAAGCGCTGGGGCCGGAGGTGCGGATCAGGGTGGACGTCAACGCGGCCTGGGATCTCGAGACCGCCAACGTGCGCCTGGGCGAACTGGAGCCCTATGGGATCGAGCTGGCGGAGCAGACGGTCGGGACGCTGGAGGAAATGGCGGAGCTCTCAGCGTCTACCTCGATTCCCCTCGCGGCTGACGAGAGCGTGGCGTCTCTCGACGAGGCCGAGGAAGCCGCGGCGCTCGGCGCCTGCGCCTACACCGGGGTCAAGCTCTCGAAGGTCGGGGGGCCGGAACGGGCGCTGGCGATCGCCGACGTCCTCCCCGCCTACATGACCAGCGCCCTCGACGGGCCGGTCGGGATCGCCGCGGCGGCGCAGACCGCCGTCAGCCTCGCCGAGACCGGCCACCCCGAGCGCCTCCACCTCGCCCACGGCATCGCCACCCAGCTCCTCTTCGCGGAGACGATCGCCGCGGTGGAGTGCGAGATCCGCGACGGCATGCTCCACCTGCCTCCGGGGCCGGGCCTCGGCGTCGAGATCGACGAGGAGGCGCTGCGGGCGCATCGGATCTAGCCTGCACGGGGCGCTTTTGCGTCCTCATGGTTGACAAAAGCGCCCCGCCACCCATGGACCCGACCAACGCCAACACCGCCCTCGCCTCGGCGTTCGCCGAGGAGCTGGCGCGTGGCGGGCTGCGACTGGCGGTGATCTCTCCCGGTTCGCGCTCGACGCCGCTGGCGCTGGCGCTGTGGCGACAGCCGGAGATCGGGGTGAAGGTGATCGTCGACGAGCGCTCGGCCGGCTTCTTCGCCCTGGGAGCAGCACAGGCGGATCGCGAGCCGGTGGCGCTGCTCTGCACCTCGGGCACCGCGCTCGTCAACTACCACCCGGCGGTGGTCGAGGCCGACGAATCCGGAATCCCGCTGCTGGTCCTGAGCGCCGACCGGCCACCGGAGCTGCGCGGGATCGGCGCCGGACAGACGATCGACCAGATCAAGAGCTTCGGCTCCTCGGTGCGCTGGTTCTGCGAAGTGGGCACCCATGAGGCCGACGACAGCGGCCTGCTCCACTACCGCTCGGTCGCCTGCCGGGCGCTCGCCGCGGCCCGCGGCGAGGCCCGCCCCGGTCCAGTCCACCTCAACCTTCCCTGGCGCGAGCCGCTGGCGCCGGTACCGATCGAGGGCGCGGTGACCGCGACCGACCCGCTGGCGCTGGAGGGTCGCGAGGGTCGACCGCTTACCGCGGTCACCCACATCGACCTCGAGCCCTCCGCCTTCCTCCTCGACGAGGTCGCCGGCCACATCGGCAACGCGATCTCCGGCGTGATCGTCGCCGGTCGGCAGCTCGACCCCGAGCTGCGCGAGCCGCTCGCCCACCTGGCCCGCGTCGCCGGCTTCCCGATCCTCGCCGACCCCACCTCGCAGCTGCGCTGCGGCCCTCACGACCGCTCCCACGTCGTCGCCGCCTACGACCTGCTGCTGCGGGAGGAGCACTTCGCCCGCTCGGTCGTCCCCGACCTGATCCTCCGCTTCGGCGAGATGCCGACCAGCAAGCCGCTGCGCTCCTGGATCGAGACCAGCGGCGCCGACCAGATCGTGGTCGATCCCTACGGCGGCTGGAACGAGCCGACCAACCGCGCGGCGGCGATCCTCCGCGCCGATCCGACCGAGCTGGCCTCGGGCTGGGCGGCGCGGCTGGAAGGGCTGGAGGGTCGGGAACGACCGCTGCCCGACCGCTGGCTCGAGGCCGAGGCCAAGGCCCAAGCCGCACTCGACGCGGCGATCGGGGCAGAGATCTCCGAGCCGGCCCTGCACCGCGCCCTCGGCGCCGCCCACCGCGACGGCGACCTCATCTACACCAGCTCCAGCATGCCGATCCGCGACCAGGAGGCCTTCTTGACCACCGGCCCAACGGACGCCCTGTTCCTATGCAACCGCGGCGCCAACGGGATCGACGGCTTGATCTCCTCCGGCATCGGCGCAGCACAAGCGAGCGCTCGCCCGACCACGATCGTCTGCGGGGACCTCGGCCTCCTGCACGACATCGGTGGCCTCGCAGCGCTGCGCGACGTCGATACCCCGGTCCGGATCGTCGTCATCGACAACGACGGCGGCGGCATCTTTCACTTCCTGCCGCAGGAGCAGGTTTTGGACGGCGACGAGTTCGACGCCCTGCTCGGCACCCCCCGAGGCGTGGACGTCGCCAAGGCCGCCGCCCTATTCGACCTTCCGCACCGCCGCCTGGGGTCACTCTCAGAGCTCCCTGCGGCGCTGGCGGAGGGGACTGGCCTGATCGAGGTCAAGACCGACCGCGGGAGCAACGTCGAGACGCACCGGCGCCTCGCCGTCGAGGTCGCCGAATCTCTCGCCCCCGACCGCTGAGCAGGCTCAGCAGACGATCGGCCCCGCCTCGCGGCCGATACCGGGCTGCCAAACGGCCCCGGTCAAGAGATCGCCGCCGACCGACGGGATCTCGGTCCGACACGAGCCGTCAGCGTTGATCTCGACCAGCCTGCCACCGAATCCAATGCCACGTGCTTCCGAAGGGCGGTTCCGGAACTCCACGTAGGCGAGCCGCTGTCCCGAGGGGTCCCAGGCTGGCCGCAGCTCGGTCCTCCGTGCCGTACTCGTCAGACGCTTCGCTGCGGTGTCGCCAGCGTTCACCACATAGAGGTCGGTGTACCCCGGAAACGCCGGATCGTCACCCCTGCGGGGCTTTCGTTTGGATTCCCGCATCAAGGCGATCCTCGATCCGTCCGGCGAATAGACGGGTTCGATTGCCCGCCGGGCGAGGAGGGTTTCCTCGCTGTTGGACAGATTTATAACCACCGCTTTCGGCGCCCCTCCCTCTACCGTCCGCGTCAGCGCCAAGGTCAGTCCATCGGGAGAAAAAGAGGCCGCGACATCGGAGGTCTCGGGCTTACGCGGGGTGATTCGCCCAACCACGCCACCGGCCAAGTCCGCGATCCAAACCGAAAAGCCGTAACTCGGCTCCTTCGGGTCCCGGTTCGGCCCACCCGGCTTGTAGCGGGTGAACGCGACCGTGTGTCCGTCCGGCGAGAGCAACGGGCTCGTGCTGCTTCGCGTCCCCGGAACCAAAGATGGGCTGCTGCCCTCCTCATCGATGGAATCAACGTAAATGTCGAAGCGAACTTCGTCACTGCCGGATACCCCGACGAAGGCCAATTTCGTGCCGTCCGCCGACCAGCTGGGCGGTCCAAGTGGGAAGGGCTCAAAAAGCCCGGGGCCGCGCCCATCGGCGATTAGCTGCACGTTGGAGCCCGATGGATCCATGGTCACCAGCTCGGGCCGGTGTTCGTTCAGGCGCATCAACGCCAACCGAGGGCCCGCCGGTACTTCGGCAGCGCCACTGACCGCCGCTCCGAAGAACGATGCCAAAAGCACCCCCAGCACCCCTGCCGAACGGCAGATCATTCGGGGTATTTTGCACTATTCGTCAGCGGACTGCGTAGTACTACTCAGCCAGCAGCGGCAGCAGCGCCTCCAGCTTCACCTCGGTCTCGGCCAGCTCGGCGGCCGGGTCGGAGCCGGCGACGACGCCGACGCCGGCGAAGAGGTGGGCTTCGCGGTCGCGGAGGAGGGCGCTGCGGAGGGCGACGCAGAACTCGCCGTCCTCGGTCGCGTCCATCCAGCCAACGGGGGCGGCGTACCAACCGCGGTCCATGCCCTCCAGCTCGGCGATAACGGCAGCCGCCGCGGGCCAGGGCTCGCCGCCGACCGCGGGGGTCGGATGCAGCATGCCGGCCAGCTCGATCGCCGAGTGGGGCTCCGCCATCTGGGCGATCACCGGCGTCGCCAGGTGCTGGATGTTCGCGACCCTGACGATCTCCGGCTCGGTGGCCGCCTCCACCCAGACCGCATGGGGACGCAGGGCGCGGACGATTCGCTCGGCGACGATCCGCTGCTCGCGCCGGTCCTTGTCGCTGCGCAGCAGCTGCTCGCCGAGGTGGTCGTCGACGGCGGGATCGGAGCTGCGGCGGGTCGAGCCGGCGAGGGCGACGGTGGAGACGCTGGCGCCGGAGCGGCGGACCAGCAGCTCCGGGCTGGCGCCGATGAAGGCCGCCTCGGGCGTGCCGCAGCAGAAGCAGAAGCAGGCCGGGAACTGCTCGCGCATGGCGCCGAAGACGGCGGCCGGGTCGTGGGCCGCGGCGGCGCTGACGATCACCTCGCGGGCGAGCACGACCTTGCTGATCTCAGCGGCGGCGATCCGGGATGTGGCGCCCTCGACCACCGCTTCGAACTCGCGCGGCGATCGGGCGCTGCGGATGTCGGCGCGAGCGGTTGGGTGCGGGTCGAGCAGCGGCAGCGGTATCTCGAGGCGCGTGGAGGCGAGGCGCGATCTCAATCTCTCCCCCAGCCGCTCGACATCTTCCCCCGAGTGGACGACCGCGTTGACGGTGAGGAAGGTGCGGCTGCCGCTGCGACAGAGCGAGATCTCGGGCAGGACCAGGGAGGCGGGTGGAAGCGAGGACCAGGTCGGCGTCGAGCCGCCATCCGCGTCGAAGGCGAAGCCGCCGAGCCAGACCGCTCCCGCCCCCGCCGGCAGCCTCCGGGGCTCGTCGAGCACGGCGCCGGCGCCGATCCGCAGGCACTCCTCGGCGACGTCGGCGAATCGGCTCTCGCCGCGCGAGTTCGACTCGTGCGCCACCCCCAGCCCCGCCAGCGCGAACTCGCGGTCCGGCTGCTCCCAGCAGAACCAGCGGTCCGATGCCAGCCGCGAGGCGAAGACCGCCGCGCACGGATCGGCCACCTCGACCTCGGTGGTGACGCTTACGAGGGTGCGCCGTCCCCGTGCCGCTCCCTTCTCGAGGGCGGCGAAGAGGTCGCTAGTCGTGACCGCGTCCAATAGCGATCTCGCCCGTGCGGACCATTTCGACCAGGCCGTGCGGGCGGACCATCCGCTCGAAGGCTTCGATCTTGTCGGCGGAGCCGGTCACCTCGATCGTCATCGTCCGGCGTGCCACGTCGACGATCTTCGCCCGGAAGATCTCGGCGAACTGGATGATCTCAGCCCGGTTCTCGACCGCCGAGGAGACCTTGAACAGCGCCATCTCGCGGGCGACCGTCTCCTCCGGCTCCATGTCGCGGATCTTCAGGACGTTGACGAGCTTGTGGAGCTGCTTGGTCACCTGGTCGATCGGGTGGACAGCACCGTCAAGGGTGAGGGTGATGCGGGAGACGCTGGGATCGTCGGTCGGCCCGACAGCGAGCGTGTCGATGTTGAAGCCGCGCCGCGAGAAGAGCCCGGCGACCCGCGCCAGCACGCCCGGTTTGTTCTCGACCAGGATCGAGAGGATGTGCTTGCGACCGCTGAGCTGACCCGGGACGTGCAGGTCCTCGAGTTTCACCGCCTGCGGCGTGCCGGCCTCCATCTACCGCACCGCCCTTGGCGCCTCGACCATGTCGCGGGCGGCGCTGCCCGGCGGGATCATCGGGTAGCAGTTCTCTTCGCGGGCGACGCGGACGTCGAGCAGGACCGGGCCGTCGTGCTCCAGCGCGGCGAGCATCTGCTCCTCGAGGTCGGCGGAGTCGTCGCAGCGCATCCCCTTGGCGCCGAACGCCTCGGCCAGCTTCACCCAGTCGGGGCTCGATCCCATGTCGACGGAGCTGTAGCGGCGGTCCCAGAACAGCTCCTGCCACTGGCGGACCATGCCCATATAGCCGTTGTTCATCAGGAAGACCTTGACCGGGATCTGCTCGCTGACGCAGGTCGCCAGCTCCTGGACGTTCATGATCAGGCTGCCGTCGCCGGCGACGCAGACGACCTCCTCGCCCGGGCAGGCGACTTTGGCGCCGATCGCGCTCGGCAGGCCGAAGCCCATCGTCCCCAGGCCGCCTGAGTTGATCCAGCGCCGCGGCTTCTCGAAGCCGAAGTACTGGGCGGTCCACATCTGGTGCTGGCCGACATCGGAGGTGATGATCGCGTCGCCCTGGCTGGCGCGGCGCAGCGCCTCGATCATGAACTGCGGCTTGATCTCGCCGTCCTTGCCGGGGTCGTAGTAGAGCGGGTGCGCCTCCTGCCACCCGTTCAGCGCGCTCCACCACTCGTCGAGGCGGCTGGAATCGGTCTGCAGCGCCCGGTACTCGCGGGTCAGCTTCGGCAGCACCTGTTTGACGTCGCCGACGATCGGGATGTGGGCGCCGACGTTCTTCGAGATCTCGGCCGGGTCGATGTCGATGTGGATGACCTTGGCGTGCGGGGCGAACTCGTCGAGCTTGCCGGTGATGCGGTCGTCGAAGCGGGCGCCGATGGCGACGATCAGGTCGGCTTTGTCCATCGCCTGGTTTGCGGTCCAGGTCCCGTGCATCCCCAGCATTCCGAGCCAGTGCTCGTGCGAGGCGGGGAAGGCGCCGAGGCCCATCAGGGTCGAGGTGACCGGGAAGCGGTCGGAGCCGCCGAGTTCGCGCAGCTCCTCGGAGGCGTTGCCGTTGATGACGCCGCCGCCGGTGTAGAAGATCGGGCGCCGCGCGCTCGCCAGCGCTTTGGCGGCGATCCGGATCTGCTTGATGTTGCCCTCGGTCGAGGGCTTGTAGCCGGGCAGCTCGACCGGCTCGGTGCGCGGCTCGTAGTCGATGTCGGCGCGCGAGAGGTCCTGCGGGATGTCGAGCAGAACCGGCCCGGGGCGCCCGGTCGAGGCGACGTGGAAGGCCTCGTGGACGTACTCGGGGATCTGGCGCGGGTCGGTGACGGCGAAGGAGTGCTTGACGAAGGGCAGGGTGGCGCCGAGGATGTCGGCCTCCTGGAAGCCGTCGGTGCCGATCAGCTCGGTGCGGACCTGGCCGGTGATGAAGACCGTCGGCGTCGAGTCCATCATCGCGTCGGCGATCGCGGTCACGAGGTTGGTGGCGCCGGGCCCTGAGGTGGCGAAGGCGACGCCGACGCGGCCGGAGGCTTTGGCGTATCCCTCGGCGGCGTGGCCACCGCCCTGCTCGTGGCGGACCTGGACGTGGCGGAAATCGGCGTCGTAGAGCGCGTCGTAGGTCGGCAGGTTCGCCCCGCCGGGGATCCCGAAGACGTCCTTGACGCCCTCGGCCTGGAGCGATTCCATCAACGTGTCAGCAGCCCGCATAGGAACTGGCGATGGTAGCAGCGGCGCTAGGCCTGGCCTGCAGGCGATTTGGCCGGGTTCCAGCGGGTCTGCGGCGCGATCGCGGTCTCGATCACGCGGCCTTTGTGGCGCTCGATCGCGTGGATGATCGACTCGACCAGCTCCTCGCCCAGCAGGGTCGGCCGCAGGCCGAGGTCGAGCAGCTTGGTGTGGATCGCGTTGTAGTAGTGCTCTTCCTTCTCGACCCGCGGGTTCTCGACGTGATCGATCGTCACCGAGTAGCCGAGATGCTCGCCGGCCTGCTTGACCAGCTCCGCCAGCTCCAGAACCGAGAACTGCTCGGTGAACTGGTTGAAGACGCGCATCTCGCCGCGATCGGCCGGGTTGAGGACCGCCAGCTCGACGCAGTTGAGGGTGTCGCGGATGTTGAGGAAGCCGCGGGTCTGGCCGCCGGAGCCGTAGACCGTGAGGGGGTGGCCGATCACCGCCTGCACGCAGAAGCGGTTGAGCACGGTGCCGAACAGCTCGTCGTAGTCGAAGCGGGTGATCAGGCGCTCGTCCTGGGCGGTCTCGTCGGTCTCGATGCCGTAGACGACGCCCTGGTTGAGGTCGGTCGCGCGCAGGCCCCAGGTGCGGCAGGCGAAGTGGATGTTGGTCGAGTCGTGGACCTTGGAGCAGTGGTAGAGAGAGCCCGGCAGCTTCGGGAAGGGCAGCGTGTCCTCGCGGCCCTTGTGCTGGATCGTGATGTAGCCCTCCTCGATGTCGATGTTGGGCTGGCCGTACTCGCCCATCGTCCCGAGCTTGACCAGGTGCGCGTCGGGGACGTGGTCGCGCATCGAGAAGAGCAGGTTGAGGTTGCCGATCACGTTCGTGTGCTGGGTCTCGACCGCGCGCTCGCGGGAGAGCATCGAGTAGGGCGCCGAAGGCTGCTCGCCGTAGTGGACGACCGCCTCGGGCCTGGCCTCGGCGACGACCTCGTCGAGGAACTCGCCGTCCTCGACGGCGCCGACGCAGCTGCGGATCTGCTCGCCCGAGACCTCGCGCCAGGCGGCGATCCGCTCGTCAAGCTCGCCGATCGGCGTCAGCGAGGCGGTGCCGTGTTCGGTGTGCCAGCGGCGACGCGAGAAGTTGTCGACGACGGAGACTTCGTGGCCGCGGGCCGAGAAGCGGAGCGCGGTGGGCCAGCCCAGGTAGCCGTCGCCCCCGAGGATGAGGATTCGCATGAAGGCGGCAGCTTAGTCGGTTGACGGGGCGACCGCGTGTCCTAGTTGAATCCCGGTCATGACGGGACTGGCGGCGCGAAACGGCGGCCGAATCGGGCTTGCGGCGCTGGTGGCGGTCCTCCTGCTGGGCCTGGGGCTGCGTCTCGGCGAGGCCTGGGATGGGCGGCCGCCGGTCTACGACGCGAAGGCGTACGCAGCGATCGCGGCGAACCTGAGCGAAGGCGAGGGGTTCACGGTGGGCCCGGGGGCGACGCAGCCGTCGAGCAACTACTCGCCGGGCCTGCCGCTGTTCGTGGCGGGGTTGTACGAGGTTACGGGAGGGGTGCACGAACGGCTGGCGCGGGTGGTGCTGGCGGTGATCGGGGCGCTGTCGGCGCTTTTTGCGTACTTGATCGGACGGAGGCTGATGGTGGGCCGGCCGCCGCACCGACCCGGCTCAAGTGAGGTCGGTGCGGCGGCCGGATCCGAGCGCTCGCTGAAAAATGGGCGCTATGGCGCCCAAAACTCAGCGAGCGTGTGGCCCGCACTTGCGGGGGCAACGGTGGTGGCGATCTATCCGGCGCTGCTGGAGTACCAGGGGATGCTGATGAGCGAGCCGCTGGCGGCGACGCTGCTGTCGGGGGGCGCCCTGGCGGCGCTGTGGGCTTGGGACGGCGGCTGGTCGCGATGGCTGCTGCCAGGGGGATTATTCGGGGCGCTGGCGCTGGCGCGGCCGGAGTACCTCGGGGTGGCGGTGCTGGTCGCAATCGTGATCGCGGTTCGCGAGCTGCCGCACGATTGGCGCCCCTCCCTTCTACGTGCTGCTGTTTTTTTTGGCGTCGCTCTGGTCGTCATCGCGCCCTGGACGATCCGCAACGCCGTGGCACTCGACCGCTTGGTCCCGATCTCGACTGGCGGCGGACAGGTGCTGTTCGCCGGCACTTACCTGCCTTCCGATGGCGATCCGGAAAGGGTCGGCGCCGAGGTAGTGGCCGAACACCCCGACCTCTTCTCGCCCCAGGACGCGCAGCGGCTACGGCTCGAGCAGATCCTCGCTCGGCTCGCGGCGGAGCAGCATCCCGGCACGGAAACGGACAAGGCCCTTTCGAAGATGGGCAAGGAACAGCTCTGGGATGACATCAGCGAGGAGCCGGTCGAATACGTCGGCTTCGTCGCCAGCAAGATCGGCCGCATCTGGTCCCACGGCCCACGTGACGTGATGCGCGAGCCGGTTTGGGCGGTCCTGCACTGGGCCCTGGTCGCCTTCGCCATGTTCGGACTGGCGCTGCTCGCCTGGAGGCGCCGCTGGGATGCGCTGCTGATCGGCATCATCCTCCTCGCGATCACCGCGGTCAGCGCCCTGCTCGTCGCCTCGCCGCGGCGCGTCCTCGTCCTGGTGCCCCTGCTCGCCGCGCTCGCGAGCGTCTCGGGCGGCTGGCTCGTCGCGCGATTGGCGAGTTCGTCTGGCTATAGCGAGGTTGACTCGCCAATCGCACCCGCTCCCCCGGATAGCCTGGGCCGGCCTTGAACGCCGTCGCCGACTGGATCCGCGCGCTGCCGCAGCGCTATGGCAAGCGGACGCTGGTCGCGCTCGGGACGATCGCGCTGCTGGGGCTGGCGGTGCGCGCCTACGTCGTCGTCAACCCGGTCGAGCATCCCGGCGACGATTCGCGCGCCTATTACGCGCTGTCCAAGGCGCTCTACACGGAACAGAGCTTCGGCGGGCCGGAATTCGAAGACTCGAGCGACTGGTCCCCCGGCGCACCCTTCCTCTACGCAGCCGCCTACTACGCGACGGGCGGCGCTCGCGAAGGGACGGCGCGGATCGTCGAGGCGCTGCTGGGGGTGGCGACGATCCTCGTCGTCTTCGCCCTCGGCTGGCGGCTCGGCGGCCGCGCCCACGGCCGCTGGGTCGGCCTCTTCGCCGCTTTCACCGTCGCCATCTACCCGCCCTTCATCCACAGCACCGGCGAGCTGATGAGCGAGCCGCCGGCGATGCTGACCCTGCCGGCCGCGATCCTCGCCTTCCTCTGGGCCTCGGACCGAAAACCGGACGCGGTTGACCCTGGCATGCGGGGACAACCGCGTTCGCTTTGGCCGTGGCTCGTGCCGGGGCTGCTCTTCGGCCTCACCGCGATGTTCCGGCCCGAGTACCTGCTCGTCGGAGCGGCCTTTGTCGCCCTCACCGCCGTCCGGGTCTGGCGCGCCCACGGTTGGCGGCTCGGCCTCGCAGGCGCCGCGGCCCTCCTCGTCGCCCTCGTCCTGCCGGTCCTGCCCTGGACGATCCGCAACGCGGTCGTCCTCGACCGCGTGGTGCCGATCTCCACCGGCGGCGGCAAGGCGCTCTACGTCGGCACCTACCTGCCGGCCGACGGCGAATACCAGCGGGTGAAGGCGATCCTCGTCGAACGCTTCGACGGCGAGCACCTCGATCCGGACTCCGCCGCTCTCGATCGAATCGACCCCACCCCGCTCTTCGACGAGGTCGCGGCGGAAGAGCACCCGGAGCTGAGCCGCGACGAAGCGCTCGGCAGGGTCGGCAAGGAAAACTTCAGCAAGTACTTCGACGCAGACCCCTTCGGCTATCTGGCGATGACCGCGCGCAAGGTCGGCCGGATCTGGAGCAGCGGCGTCGGCGAAGCGATGAGCACCACCGCCGGCCGCGCCGTGCAGGTCCTCCTCGTCCTCCTCGGCCTGGTCGGCCTCGCCCTCCTCGGCCTGCGGCGGCGCTGGTGGGAGCTGGTGGTGCTGGCGACCCCGTTCGCCCTCGTCACCGCGGTCGGGGCGGTCTCCCTGGCGGCACCCCGTCGCAACGAGGTGCTGATGACGCTGGTCTTTCCGCTAGCCGGCCTGGCGCTGTCATCCGGCCTCACGGCCCTATTCTCCGGTCGCCAATGGTCCCCAGGGCAGGAATCTTCCCAGCCGAGCTGACCGCGCTCCGCGGCGTCGGGCTGCTGATGGCGGCCTTCCTGATCGCCTACGCGGTCGTCCGCCGCCACTCGCTGCGCAACGTCGACGTGCTGATCCTGATCGGCGCCGGCCTCGGCCTGGCGCTCGTCTCAGGGACCGAAATCGTCAACGGCCTCCTCTCTGCCTTCTCCTTCGAGAAGGGCAACGGCGGTCGCATCCTCGGCCTCGCCGTCTTCGCGATCTTCGTCCTCTTCCTGCTGACGCTGCGGGCGCTCTCGCAGGCGGCGCGCAACGGTCGCCAGCTCGCGGCAGCGCTCGAGGGCCTGGCCTGGGAGGAGTTCCGCCAGGCGGGACTGCCGGAGCGCTTCCGCGACAAGATCGCGATCCTGATCCCCGCCTACAACGAGGCCGAGAGCATCGGCGTGGTCCTCGACCAGATCCCGCCCGCGGTCCGCGGCATCCGCACCGAGGTGCTGGTCGTCGACGACGGCTCCCGCGACGGCACCGGCGATATCGCCGCCGAGCATGGCGCGGCGGTCGCCCGCCATGTCACCAACCGCGGCGGCGGCGCGGCGCTGCGAACCGGATACAGGCTGATGGTGGAATCGGGAGCCGAGATCGTCGTCACCCTCGACGCCGACGGCCAGCACCGCCCGGACGAGATGGAGCGCCTGGTCAAGCCGATCCTCGACGGTGATGTCGAGATGGCCCACGGCTCCCGCGTCCTCGGCCACGCCGACCGCAACCACTTCGCCCGCGAGCTGGGGATCGTCTTCTTCAACCGACTGGTCTCATTCATCACCCGCACCCACGTCACCGACTGCTCCAACGGCTACCGCGCCGTCCGCGCCGCCGTCCTCCCACAGCTGGTCCTGCGCCAGGAGCAGTTCCACACCTCCGAGTTCATGATCGAGGCGATCAAGCGAGGCATCCCCGCGGTCGAGGTCCCGATCACGGTCGACCAGCGGCTCCACGGCCACTCGAAGAAGCCCGCCGCCCTCCGCTACGGCGCCGGCTTCGCCAACGCGATCGTGCGGACTTGGTTGCGTTGAAGGGAGCGGGCACCCTCTCCCAGAGACCGTCGCGCAGCTGAGGCGGAGTGCTGGGCGCCGATGTGGTCTCTGGAGCCTCTGGGAGAGGGTGCCCGCTCCCTTAGCGCACGCCTGGGTGCCTAACAGCTCCTGGGTCCGGGAGATACAGGTCGGTGCCGCAGCGGGGGCAGACCTGGACGTAGAGCTTGAGCGGCTTGTGGCAGTTGGGGCACTGGCGTTCCGGTTCGTCCTTGTCGACGCGGTAGAGGATCACGGCGATCAGACCGAGCGGGGGCAGGACCGTCCCGATCAGGAACCAGAGGAGGAACGAGCTGCCCTTGCCCTTGCCGATGATGCCGGTGGCGAGACCGAAGAAGAAGGCGATGACGAGGTACTCCACCCACCCATTCTTGCGCGTGGCGGCGCCTCCGCTCAGGCCAGCGGCTTCGGGTGGCCGATCGAGCCGACCTCGGAGAGGTCGCGGCGGAACGGCAGGCCGGCGGTCCAGTCGAGGACGGCGCGGAATTTCCGGGCCGCGCCCGGGATCTGGCTCATGTGGTAGGTCCGCGCCAGCCACCAGGCGGGGAAGCCGCGGAAGGTGCGGTCGCCGATCTTGCCGACGGCCTTGTAGCGGCCGAGGTTGACGAAGGCCGCTTCGGCCCGGTACTCGAACGGCTGCGGGCTGCCGATCCCAAGCTCGGCGGCGAGGTTGCGGGCAGCGACAGGACCCTGCCTGACCGCGTGCTGGGCGGTCGGCGGACAGGTGCCGCCACGCGGATCGGGGGCGCCAGCGCAGTCGCCGATCGCCCAGACCGAGTCCATCCCCCGCACCCGCAGGTGGGAATCGACCGGGACGCGGCCGCGCTCGTCGAGCGGCACATTCAGCTCCTCGAGGATCGGCTGCGGCGCGACTCCGGCGGTCCAGACGACGGTCCGCGTCGGCAGCACCTCGCCGCTAGAGAGGCGCGCGGTGTCGGGGCCGACCTCCTCCAGGGTGGTCTCGAGACGGATGTCGATGCCGCGCCCGCGCAGCTCGCGCAGGGCGTACTCACCGAGGTCGGCGTCGATCTCGGGCAGAACCCGGTTCGTCGCCTCGACCAGGACCCAGCGCATCCCGTGCAGCCGAGCCCGCGGGTAGCTGTCCATCGCGTCGGCGGCGAAGTCCTGCAGCTCGGCGAGCGCCTCCAGGCCGGCATAGCCGCCGCCGACGAAGACGTAGGTGAGGAGCCGTTCGCGCTTGGCGGGATCCTCGGTCGCGTTCGCTTCCTCAAGCGTCTCGATCACGTGGTTGCGCAGGTAGATCGCGTCGGCGAGACTCTTGAACCCGACCGCGTGCTGGGCCAGGCCCGGCACCGGCAGCACCCGCGAGACCGAGCCCATCGCCAGCAGCAACTGGTCGTAGGCCAGCTCCTCGGTTTCGCCGTACTTGGCCCGCAGCGTCACCGTCTTCGCCTCGGGGTCGTGGCCGACGATCGAGCCGAGCCGCAGGTAGGTCCGCTTCAAGATGTCGCGCAGCGGCGTCACCACGTGCCGCGGCTCCAGGGTCCCGGCTGCCGCCTCCGGCAGGAACGGCGTGTACAGCGCGAAGTTCGTCTCGTTGACGAGCGTCAGCCGTGCCGACTGCTTCGGCATGATCCGCTCCAGCTCCCGCGCCGCCGCGGCACCGCCGAACCCACCACCCGCGATCACGACGTTCCAGGCCATTGGTCCAACCTAGCACTTTGTAACAGGTTGTTACAAAGTGCTAGGAGTCACTATCTAACTCAACCGCACCGGGTGGGTCAAGGGACCGGGAAGAGGGTCGCCAGACACTCAACATCGAGCCATTGGCGAGATGTGTCTGGAGACCCTCTTCCCGGTCCCTACAAACGCTCCCGAATCAAGCGGTTCACCTCGCCACCGTCGGCGCGGCCTTTGGTCTCGCGCATGACCGCGCCGACGACGGCGCCGATCGCCTTCTCGTTGCCTTCGCGGATCCTGGCGACCGCGTCGGCGTTGTCGGCCATCGCCTTCTCGACGATCGCCTCCAGCTCGCCGGAGTCCGACATCTGGGCGAGGCCCTCGCGCTCGACAATCGGCTCGGGGTCTCCCCCCTCCACCACGAGGGCGGCGAGGACGGCCTTGCCGCTGCCGTGGGAGATCTTCTTCTCCTGGACCATCCGCACCAGGGTGGCCAGCGCCGCGGGAGTCACCCGCGAATCGGCCGCGCCCCCTTCGACGTCCTCCTGGCGCAGCGCCGCCGCCAGCTCGCCGGTTACCCAGTTGGCCAGCACTCGCGGCTCGATCCCCTCGGCCACCCCGACGGCGTCCTCGAAGTAACCGGCGGTGCGCGGGTCGGTGGCCAGGGTCAGCGCCACGTCGCCCGGGACGCCCATCTCCTCGTAGCGCGCGATCCGCGCCACCGGCAGCTCCGGCAGCGACTCGCGCGCCTCGCGCAGCATCTCCTCGCTCGGCGCCAGCGGCACCAGGTCGGGCTCGGGGAAGTAGCGGTAGTCGTGCGCCTCCTCCTTCGAGCGCAGCGGCGTCAGGTCTCCGGTCCGCGGGTCGAAGTGGAGCGTCTCCTGCTCGATCCTGCCGCCTGCCTCGATCACCTCGCGCTGGCGGGTCAGCTCGGCTTCGATCCCGCGCTGCAGGAAACGGAAGCTGTTCATGTTCTTCAGCTCGGTCTTCGTCCCCAGTTCCGCGCTGCCGGCTGGCCGCACCGAGACGTTGGCATCGACCCGCAGGCTCCCCTCCTCCATGTTGACGTCGGAGACACCGAGCTGGCGCACGGTCTCGCGCAGCAGTCGCGCCCACTCGGCCGCTTCGGCGGCGCCGCGCAGGTCCGGCTCGGTGACGATCTCGACCAGCGGCGTGCCGCCGCGGTTGAAGTCGACCAGGGAGGCGCCGGAGCCGTGGATTCGCCCCGACTCGCCGACGTGGATCATCTTCGCCGCGTCCTCCTCGAGGTGGGCGCGGTGGATGCGGATGTCGCCGAGCCGGCCGGCGCCGCAGATCGGGATGTCGTACTGACTGATCTGGTAGGCCTTCGGGCTGTCGGGATAGAAGTAGTTCTTGCGGTGGAAGATCGAGCGGGGGGCGATCTCGCAATTGAGGGCGGCGCCGATCTGCAGCGCATATCGGATCGCCTGCTCGTTCGGGACCGGCAGCACGCCGGGGTGGGCGAGGCAGACCGGACAGGTGTGGACGTTCGGCTCGTCGCCGAAGGAGAGCTCGCAGCCGCAGAACATCTTCGTCCTCGTCGCCAGCTGGACGTGGATCTCGAGCCCGATCACCGCCTCCATCTCAGGCATCGGCGCCTCCTGGCCTGGCATCGAAGCCGATCCCCCGCTCGAGAGCGTGGGCGGCGTCGAGCAGCTTCTGCTCGCTGAAGGCGGGACCGGCGATCTGGAATCCGACCGGCAGCCGCGGGCCGCCCCCTTCGGGCTCGGCGAGGCCGGCGGGGATCGAGATCGCCGGGATCCCGGCGAGGCTCATCGGCACCGTGAAGAAGTCGTTGAGATACATCGCCAGCGGGTCGTCGGTCTTCTCCCCCAGCTCGAAGGCGACCGAGGGCGCGGTCGGGGTGACGACGAAGTCGACGCTCGCGAAGGCGCCGCCGAAGTCCTCGGCGATCCGGGTGCGGACCTTCTGCGCCTGCCCGTAGTAGGCCTCGTAGTAGCCGGAGGAGAGCGCGTAGGTGCCGAGCATGATCCGACGCTTCACCTCGGCGCCGAATCCCTCGGAGCGGGTCGTCTCGTACATCTCGACCAGGTCGCCGTCGCCACCGGCCCGCATCCCGTAGCGGACGCCGTCGTAGCGGGCGAGGTTGGAGGACGCCTCGGCCGGGGCGATCACGTAGTAGGCGGAGATGCCGTGCTCGGAGCTCGGCAGCGAGACCTCGGCGATCTCGCCGCCGAGGTCCGCGATCTTCCGCAGCGCCTGCTCGAAGACGGCGCGGACGCCGCTGTCGTAGTCGTCGCCGCGCAGCTCGGCCGGGACGCCGAAGCGCAGCCCGGAGAGGTCTTCCTGGGTGGGCAGCGAGATTCCGCCCTCGATCCCGACCGAGGTTGAGTCGCAGGGGTCCTGTCCCTGCAGGATCCCGAGCAGCAGGGCGGCGTCGCTGACGGTGCGGGTCAGCGGGCCGCACTGGTCAAGCGAGGAGGCGAAGGCGATCATCCCGTAGCGGGAGATCGCGCCGTAGGTGGGCTTGAGGCCGACGATGCCGCAGAAGGCGGCCGGCTGGCGGATCGAGCCGCCGGTGTCGGTGCCGATCGCCCAGGGGGCGAGGCCGCCGGCGACGACGGCCGCGGAGCCGCCCGAGGAGCCGCCGGGGACGCGCCCGCGGTCCCAGGGGTTGAGGACGGGGCCGTAGGCGGAGTTCTCGTTCGAGGAGCCCATCGCGAACTCGTCCATGTTGGTCTTGCCGAGGATCGGCGCCCCCGCCTCGAGCAGCTTGCGGACCGCGGTCGCGGTGTAGGGCGGGCGGTAGCCCTCGAGGATCTTCGAGCCGGCGGTCGTCGGCACCCCCTCGGTGCAGAAGATGTCCTTGACGGCGACGGGGGCCAGGCGGGCGTCCTCGACCGCGATCGCGCCGGCCTCCTCGCTGCTCCCGTCCTGCCAGAGGTAGGCGTTCAGCCCGTCCCCGGCGGCGGCGTCGCGCCAGGCGGCGGTGTACTCCTCGGCGGAGAGGCCGCCGGCGACCATCGCCTCGTGCGCCTCGAGGGCGGTGAGCTGCAGCAGGTCAGTCATCTAGTCCGCCTGCGGCGAGGGCGCGCGGAAGGCGCCGTCCCGCGGTTCGGGCGCCGAGGCGAGGGCGACGTCGCGGGGCAGGCTCGGCCTTGGCTCGTCCGCCCGCAGCACGTTCTCCAGCGCCACCACGTGCGAAGTCGGCTCCACCCCCTCCAAATCGAGATTCCCGATCCGGTCGACATGATCGAGAATCCCCGAAAGCTCCCCAACCATCCTCTCCACTTCCTCCTCAGAAAGGCGCAACCGCGCTAACCGCGCCACATGGAGCACTTGCTCTCGCTCAATCACGGCGGCCGATTCTAAGTCGTCAGCCCCCAGCGGTCCCTCGCGGCGGGTGGCGCCGATTGGGGGGACCATCCCGAGCAGCTACCGCAGCGCAGGGATGGTAGGCCCCAATCGGCGACAGGACCCGCCGCCACAGCCGCCAACGTGTGACAGAACCCGCCGCGCCACCCCGCATCTTGGCCAACCAGCCAGTATCGTCCCCGAGCGATGCAGGGCCCACGCGCCGAGAGATTCGTCGTCCTCAACCTGCGCCTGCTCGCAGCCACCTTCGCCGTCGTCGGCCTCCTCTTCCTCCTCGTCCCCAGCGGCGTCCTCGACGTCATCTCCGACCTCGGCGAATGGTTCGGCTTCGACGATCGCGCCCCCCACACCCAGGAGTACCTGTGGCTGGCGCTGGCCTTCGCCTACATGGTCGTGATCGCCGGCATCTGCCTCGTCGCCCAGGCCGACGTCGTCCGCTACCGGCCGCTGCTGCTGGTCCTCGCCGCCGGCAAGACCGCCTCCTCGCTCGGATCGCTGGCCTTCTTCCTGATCCAGGAAGAGGTCTTCATCTACCTCCTCAACTTCCTCGTCGACGGCTTCCTGGCGCTGCTCGCGCTCTACCTCTGGTCGCTGGCGGGACGGATCGGCCGCCCGGCCGAGCCCGGTTGACAGCGCCCGCCAGGGCTCTCGGCCGCTGAGCAGCGCACCCTGAGCGCGATCTGCGCGGCGATGGCGCCGGGCGTCGACGGCCTGCCGGCGGCCGAGCGCGACGTCGACGTCTCCGGCCGCGTCGCCGGGTTCCTGCGTTCGCTCTCGCCGCGGGTGCTGCTGCGCCTGCGGCTCGGGCTGCGGGCCTTCGAGTGGCTGCCCTTCCCCTGGCGCTTCAGCCGCCTGGACCCGGAGGCGGCCCAGGACTTCCTCCGCAAGCTCGATGCGTCGCGCTTCCCCCTGCACCACGACCTGCTGCTGATGGGGAAGCTCTTCTCGACCCTCGGCTACGCGGTGGCGCCGGAGGTGGAGGCGCGGATCGGGACCGTCACCACCTGCGCCCTGGCCGACGGCACCCTGCCCGAGCCGGCCGGGTCGCTCGGCGAGACCGAGCCGCGCGGCGAGGGCGAGGAATGCGACGTGGCGATCGTCGGGTCCGGCGCCGGCGGCGCGGTCGCGGCGGCGACCCTGGCCGAGGCCGGGCTCGACGTCCTGGTGCTCGAGGCCGGCGACCACCACGACCGCGACAGCTACCCGGCCGATCGCCTGGAGGCGATCCAGACCCTCTACCGCGAAGCAGGGCTGACGATCGCCGAAGGCAGGCCGCCGATCCCGGTGCCGGTGGCCAAGGTTGTCGGCGGCACCACGGTGATCAACTCCGGCACCTGCTTCCGCGCCCCCGACTCGATCCTCGAGGAGTGGCGGGGCGAGTTCGGCCTCGACTGGGCGCATGACCTCGGTGAGGACTACGCCGAGGCCGAGGACTTCCTCCGGGTTACCCGGCTCGACCCGAACCGGATGGGCCGCAACGGGCAGCTGGCGATGGAGGGGGCGGCGGCGCTCGGCCACAGCGGCGGCCCGATCCATCGCAACGCGGGAGACTGCGTCCAGTGCAGCTCCTGTCCCTACGGGTGCGCGATCGACGCCAAGCGCGGGATGCACGTCAGCTACCTGCCGCGCGCGGTCGCCGCCGGGGCGCGGCTGCGGACCGGCGTCGAGGCACTGCGCGTGCTGGTCGAGGACGGCCGCGCGGCCGGCGTCACCTGCTCGGCGCGCGACAGCGCCGGCCGGCGTCGTCCGTTCGAGGTGCGCGCCCGGCACGCCGTGATCGTCGCCGGCGGCGCCCTCGGCACGCCCGAGCTGCTGCTGCGCTCGGGCCTGGGCGGCTCCCAGGTCGGCCGCAACCTCCGCATCCATCCGGCCTGCTGGGTCGGCGCCCGCTACGAAGAGGAGGTGCGGGGCTGGGAGGGCGTGATGCAGAGCTATTACGTCGACCAGTGGGAGGAGACGCACGGGGTGCTGCTCGAGGCGACGTTCACCCCGCTCGCCTTCGGCGGCGCCTGGCTGGTCGGCACCGGCCGCGAGCACCAGCGCTCGCTGCTCGACTTCGGCCGGATCGGCTCGATCGGGGTGCAGCTGCGCGACGAGTCGGTCGGCTCGATCGGGCTGGCGAACGACGGCGCGCTCCGCGCCGGCTACGGGCTAACCGATGGGGACGCCCGCAAGGTGATCTTCGGGATCGCCCGCGCCGCCGAGGTCCACTTCGCCGCCGGCGCGACCGAGGTCTATCCCAACATTCCCCGCGCCGGAGTCCTGAAGCCGGGCGAGGTGGCGAAGTTCGAGGCGACCCGCTTCAAGCCCTCGGAGCTGCGCCTGGAGGCCTTCCACCCGATGGGAACGGCGCGGATCGCTGCCGATCCGCGCCGTGGAGTCTGCGCCGCCGACGGCTCGGTCAACGGAACCGCCGGCCTCTACGTCGCCGACGCCTCGCTGTTCCCGACCGCGCCCGGTGTCAACCCGATGATGACCATCATCGCCCTCGCGAAGCAGGTCTCCCGGGGGATAGCTACCGCGGCGGCGGACCGCCCTGGCCGGAGCTCGGCGGAGGCGGCGGGGGCGGCGGCGTAGCCGCAGGCGGCTGCTGCGGCGGGGCTGCGGCGGGGCTGCCGCTGCGATCGCTGGAGAGGTTGTCGCCGATCTCGCCGAAGGACGTCCCCTCTTCCTGCATCGCCCGGTAGCCGCCGTAGGTGATGCCCGCGGCGGCGAGGAGGCCGAGGAAAACGCCGATCTGACGACCGACGTCGACGCTGACGCCGCCGAAGCTTTCGCTGGCGCCCGGCGGATCGATGATCCGGAAGAGCACGCAGATGACCGAGAGTCCGCCGAGGATCGCGACGATCGCGTTCAGCGAGATTGGCGGCTCGACGATCGCGTCGCTGAGACGGATCACGACCACGGCGATAGCGACGATCACCGTCAACAGCATCAGCAGATCGATCCAGGTGAACCATTCCCAGGCGTTGCCGCCAGCGCTGCCACCGACGAAACCACTGGCGCCCGAGACTTCGACCTTGAACCAGTCGAAGAACATGAAGATGAAGAGAAGGACCGCGGACCCGCCGGCGACCTTCTCCCCCGTGCTGAGCCTGTCCATATCCATCTCGTCCTCCTCGAATCGGGGTTGATCGACCCTAAAGGTGGGTCAGGCAGAGATTCGGGGGGATGGCCGAGTTTCCTACCCGCTGGTGGATCTCATGCGCGCCGCTTGGAGAGTGTTCGAGAGCAGCATCGCGATCGTCATCGGTCCGACACCGCCCGGCACCGGCGTGATCGCGGCGGCGACCGCGGCCGCGGCCTCGTAGTCGACGTCGCCGACGAGGCCCTCCTCGAGGCGGTTGACGCCGACGTCGATCACCACCGCCCCCGGCTTCACCGCCTCTTTTCCCAGGAGCCCTGGCACTCCGACGGCGGCGACGAGGACGTCGGCGCGGCGGCAGACGGCGTCGAGATCGCGCGTGCGCGAGTGGCAGATGGTCACCGTCGCGTTGGCCTGCAGCAAGAGGCGGGCGACCGGCACCCCGACCAGCTTCGAGCGCCCGACCACGACCGCCTCGGCACCCTCCAGCTCGACCCCCTCGTGGGCCAACAGCTCCATCACCCCGGCCGGGGTGCAGGGGACCAGCCCCGGGGCGCCGTGGGCGAGCAACCCCGCGTTGACCGGGGTCAGGCCGTCGACGTCCTTGCGCGGATCGATCGCGGCGACGATCGCGTTCTCGTCGACGTGCGCGGGCAGCGGCAGCTGGACGAGGATGCCGTCGACCTCGTCGTCCTCGTTCAGCTCCCGCACCAAGCCCAGCAGCTCCTCCTCGCGGATCGAGGCCTCTGGCTCGTGGTGGATCGAGCGCATCCCGACCTCCTCGGTGTTGCGCCGCTTCATCCCCACGTAAACCTCGGAGGCCGGATCTTCCCCGACCAACACGGTCGCCAGGCCGGGCACGCGTCCCGTCTCCTGCTCGTAGGCGGCGACGTCGACCTTGACCCGCTCGCGAACCGCGGCGGCGACGGCTTTGCCGTCGATGACCCGGGCCGCCATCGTCTCAGCGCCTCCGGATCGGGGCGTAATCGGCCATCAGCTTGCGCTCGGAGCCGTCGCCAGAGAAGCGGACGACGATCACCCCGCCGGGCTCGACGCCGGTGACGACGCCGTCGCCGAAGCTGGCGTGGACGACGTCGTCGCCGGTCTGCAGCTCCAGCGCCGGACCCGGATCGACCGGCTGCGCCGCCGTCACCTCGCCCTCCACCGAGGCGCCCCAGCTGGTGCCGAGGCTGCGGGCGGCGGTCGAGTGGCGCTCGGTCAGCTCCTGCGGCAGCTCGTCGACGAAGCGCGACGGCAGGTTGTGCTCGGCTCGCCCGAAGAGGCGCCGCTGGCGCGCCCAGGTCATGTAGAGGCGCTTACGGGCGCGGGTAATGCCGACGTAGCAGAGGCGCCGCTCCTCTTCTTCGCTCCCCTCCTCCAGCGCCCGCATGTGCGGGAAGGCCCCCTCCTCGCAGCCGACGATGAACACCGCGTCGTACTCGAGCCCCTTGGCGTTGTGCAGGGTCATCAGCGTCACCAGCTCCTGCTCGGAGGCGAGCGCGTCCTGCTCGGTGTAGAGGGAGATCTGCTGCAGGTACTCCTCCAAGGGCGAGATCTCGCTCTCCCCCTCGCGCTCGCGCTCGATGTCGAACTCGGCGGCGCCGCCGACCAGCGTTTCGAGGTTTTCGCCGCGCCCCTCGGCCTCGACCGTCCGCTCCGCCGCCAGCGCGTCGAGGTAGCCGGTCTCGTGCAGCACCGCCTCCAGCAGCGTCGCCACCGGCCCCTCTTCGTCGGCGCGTTCGCGCAGCCCGGCCATCGTCTCGTGGAAGCGGGAGACGGCCTTGATCGCGGCGCCGCTCAATCCTGGTACCTCCTCGACCCGCTCGATCACCTCCCAGACGGGCAGGCCGGTGGTGTTGACGTGGGAGGCGATCCGGCCCTGGGTCGTGTTGCCGATCCCCCGCCGCGGCGAGTTGACGACGCGGCCGAAGGAGACGAGGTCGGCCGGGTTGACCAGGAGGCTGAGGTAGGCGATCGCGTCCTTGATCTCGGCCCGCTCGTAGAACTTGGTGCCGCCGATCACCTGGTAGGAGACGTCGAAGCGCTGCAGCGTGTCCTCCAGCACCCGGCTCATCGCGTTCGTCCGGTAGAAGACGGCGACCTCCGAGCGGCCGACGCCATCCTCCTGTTCCAGCCGTTCGATCTCCCCCGCGACCCAGCGCGCCTCCTCGTGCTCGTCGGTCAGCTCGTTGAGCCGGACCGGCTCGCCGCCCTCGTCTTCGGTCCACAGCTCCTTCCTCAGGCCTTCCCGGTTGCGTTCGATAACGGCATTCGCGGCCGAGAGGATCGTCTGCGTCGAGCGGTAGTTCTGCTCCAGCTTGACGATCTCCACGTCGTCGAAGTCCTTCTCGAAATCGAGGATGTTTCGAACGTCGGCGTGGCGAAATCCATAGATCGACTGCGAGTCGTCTCCCACGACCATGAGGTTCTTGTGCTCGCCGGCCAGCAGCTGCAGCAGCCGGTACTGGGCGTGGTTGGTGTCCTGGTACTCGTCGACGAGGACGTGGAGGAAGGTGCGGCGCCAGCGCTCGCGCACGTCCTCGAAGAGCTCGATCACGTTGACGGTGCGAACGAGGAGGTCGTCGAAGTCCATCGCGTTGGCTTCGCGCATCCGCTTCTCGTAGAGCGGGAAGGCTTCGGCGACGACCTCCTCGAATTCGCCGAAGGCGGAGTCGTTGTAGGAATCGGAGTCGATCAGCTGGTTCTTGGCGCCGGAGATCTTCGCCTGGATCGCCCGCGGCGGGAACCGCTTCGGGTCGACCCCGAGCTCGTTCAGGCAGCGTTTCAGCATCCGCAGCGAGTCGGCCTGGTCGTAGATCGTGAAGCCCTTCGAGTAGCCGAGCCGCTCGGCGTCGACCCGCAGCATCCGCGCGCAGGCGGAGTGGAAGGTGGTCACCCACATCGCCCGCACCGAGCGGCCGACGAGCTGGCCGACCCGATCCCGCATCTCCGCCGCGGCTTTGTTGGTGAAGGTGATCGCGAGGATCTCGCCGGGCCGGGCGGCGCCGGTGGCGAGCAGGTGGGCGATCCGGTGGGTGAGGACGCGGGTCTTGCCCGAGCCGGCGCCGGCGAGGACCAGCAGCGGCCCCTCGCCGTGCTCGACGGCTTCGCGCTGCGGCCCGTTGAGACCGGCCAGCAGCCGCTCGACGCGGTCGGCGCCGGGCTCGGTCGGTGCGCCGGATATCGCGGAACCGGCCTCAGGATCGGGGTCGAAGTGCTCCTGCAGACTCACCCGCCGAGCATAACCACGGGCGCGGCGGGCCCCCTCAGCGCTCGGGGCGCTTTTGTAAACCAGTGATTGACAAAAGCGCCCCGCATCAGCCGCCGGCCGAGGAGCGGCCGGTGCGGCGCTGGATCTTCGTCGCCTCGCCGCTGGGACCGTTGCCGCCGTCGAGGGCCGCGAGCCGCTGCTCGATGTCGGCGATCCGCTCCGAGAGCGCTTTGATCGCGTCGGCGATCGGGTCGGGCAGATGGATCCAGTCGGCGTCGGGGCCTTCGACCCGCTTGCCTTCCAGCTTCACCGGGTGGCCGGGGTTGCCGACGACGGTGGCGGCCGGGGGAACGTCCTCGACGACGACGGTGTTGGCGCCGATCTTCGCCCCGTCGCCGACGGCGATCGGTCCCAGCAGCTTGGCGCCGCTGCCGACGGTGACGTTGTCGCCGAGGGTCGGGTGGCGCTTTCCGCGCTGGAACCCGGTCCCGCCCAGGGTCACGCCCTGGTAGAGCGTCACGCGATCGCCGATCACCGCGGTCTCGCCGACGACGACCCCGGAGCCATGGTCGATGAAGAACGAGTTGCCGATCCGGGCGGCGGGATGGATCTCCACCCCGGTGACCGATCGCGTCAGGTAGGCGATCGCCCGGGGCAGAAGCGGGACGCCGGCCTCGAGCAGCGCGTGGGCGGCGCGGTGCGCCAGCAGCGCCTGCACCCCGGCCCAGGTGGTGAGGATCTCGAAGGTGGAGACTCCCTGGGCGGCGGGGTCGCGCTCGCGCGCCGCCCTGACGTCCGCGCGAATCTCCTTGACCAGCCTTTTCCAGCGGTTCATGGTGAGAAGAAGGGTAGGGACATGTAGCGCTCACCCGAGTCGCAGACGATCGTCACCACCCTCTTCCCCGCCATCTCCGGGCGGGCGGCGACTTTCAGGGCCGCCCAGACGTTGGCGCCGGCGGAGATCCCCGCCAGGACCCCCTCCTCCTGCGCAACCCGCCGCGCCATCTCCAGCGCCTCCTCGTCATCGATGGCCAGCACCTCGTCGATCACGTCGCGGTCGAGGATCTCGGGGACGAAGCCGGCGCCGATGCCCTGGATCTTGTGCGGGCCGGGCTTGCCGCCGCCGAGGACGGGCGAGCTGGCCGGCTCGACCGCGACGACCAGCGCCTCCGGCGCCCGCTCCCTCAACATCTGCCCGACGCCGGTGATCGTGCCGCCGGTGCCGACGCCGGCGACGAAGGCGCCGATCTCGCCGTCGGTGTCGCTCCAGATCTCCTCGGCAGTGGTGCGGCGATGGATCTCGGGGTTGGCGGGATTCGAGAACTGCATCGGCATGAAGCCCTTGCGCTGCTCGCGGATCTCTTCGGCCAGCGCCACCGCCTCGTTCATCCCGCCCAGCGAGGGCGTCTCGCGGACTTCGGCCCCGTAGGCCCGCAGCAGCTTGCCGCGCTCCCGGCTCATGCCCTCGGGCAGGGTGAGGATCAGCTCGTAGCCGCGGGCGGCGCAGACCATCGCCAGCGCGATCCCGGTGTTGCCGCTGGTCGGCTCGACCACGACCGCCTTCCCCGGCTCGATCAGCCCCTCCTCCTCGGCGGCGTCGATCATCGCCACCCCGATCCGGTCCTTGACCGACCCCCCGGGGTTGAAGTACTCGAGCTTCGCGCAGACCTGCCCCGACAGCCCCTCTGACATCCGGTCGAGCAGCACCATCGGCGTCTTGCCGACAACCGCCGAGGCCTCAGCTCCGATCCGCATCGCGGCAGTCTAAACCGCCTGACTCACCTTTCACCTCGGCTGAGAGGCCAGTTACGGCGCGCAAGGACCGAGGCTGGTCAGACGGACGTAGTGTCGCCCTCGTAATGAATCGGCGCGGTCGTCTGATCGAGAGGAACGCCCTCGGGAGGTGGTTCAGGCGCGACCGGCTCGACAGGCGGCTTTTTCTTTTTACCCCATAAACCGAGCACTAGAAGCTCATCACCGAGATAAGGATAGCGAGGGCGATACCCACCGCTGAAAGCCCTGCCAAGAAGCATCGCGCGGCCCAGGTAACCGCTTGAGCCGCTTTGTCGCCCTGTCGCGTGGTCGACTCGATCGATCTCGTCAACCCTCTAATCGTGCGGATTTGAACGCGCCAAAGGTCGGGCTCGTGCGTGAATCGCTCGGTCAGGTAGTTGGCGACCTCTTTGGCTGAGAGATCCGACACCAGATGCGGCACCAAGGTCCCCCGCACAGCGGTGACGAAGGCGGCGACCAGAAGAATTGCGCCTATCAGCAGCGAGACTCCGATCACTGCCCGAGTTCCATGGTGAACCGCGCCCAGCATCGATTCGGCATTGGCGCCGATTAGCGCCATAACCGCGCCGGAGAACCCGGCCAATTGACCGCCCCACGAGCGCAGCGATTGGACGCGATCTCTCAGCTCATCGAGGAGGTCTTCCGCCCTCTGCAGGTACCAGGCAATAGCGGCGGGATTCGGCTCCACCCTTGCTCAAGAGCGCGGCAGGCAGTTTTCTCCGCCCGAAACGGCAGGAATTGCCGCTATTACCTAGATGAAATACATACCCGAGCCGGCCTCTTCGGCCTCGCGGCGGGCGACTTCGGCGATCGTCGTCTGGCCGAAGACCTTGCGCAGGGCGGCGACGCCCTCGGCCCAGATGCCGCCGGCCTCGTCGGCCTCGTCGCCGACCTTGCCGTCAAGGGCCTGAACGACGTCGAGGACGGTGATCTCCTCGGCCGGGCGCGAGAGCGTGTAGCCGCCGCGCATGCCGCGGTGGCTGGTCAGCAGGCCGTTGCGGCGCAGGGTCGAGAAGAGCTGCTCGAGGAACTGCTCGGGGATGTCGCGGCGCTCGGCCAGCTCCTTGATCGGCACCGGACGCTCTCCCGCCCTCGCAAGCTCCGCCAAAGCGACGACCGCATATCTGCTCTTTGAGGTAATCGAGATCACAAGGGGGTTTCTACCGCACCCCTCGGCTGGGTAGGATCGGCCAGCGGGAGAGCTTGGAGGTCCACCAGTGCCCGCGAACGCCAACGATTGATCGGAAGCAGCCCTGAGCGAGCCCCCACACTGCCTGGTGATCGACGGTCACCCACTTGTCCGGATCGGGATCCGGGAGGCGCTCGAGGACGGCTTCGTCGTCCACGAGACCACGACCCGCAACGAGGCGCTGGACCTCGTCCGCGACGTCGGCGACTTCGACGTCGCCATCGTCGACATGCGCTGGCGCGGCAACGACGACGGCAACGCGATCACGGGGGCGGAGGCGATCCGGATGCTGCATCGCTCCAGCGCCGCCCTCGGCATCGTCGCCCACGGCGAGATACCCGAGCGGCATCTGGCGAGCGCGGCGCTGCAGGCGGGCGCCTCGGCCTATGTGTCTCGCACCGCCGGCCCCGGCGAGCTGCGACGGGCGGTCGACGCGGCCATCGCCCAGGAGCGCTTCATCGACCCCGCCGTGCCACCGAAGGGCAGCCGCGGAAAGCTGACCCGCCGCCAGCGCGAGATCCTGCAGCTGCTGGCCAACGGAGAGTCGACCACCGTCGCCGCCCGCGAGCTCGACCTCAGCGAGGAGACGGTGAAGAGCCACACCAAGCACGCGCTCGCCCGCCTCGGCGCCAGGAACCGCACCCACGCGGTCGCGATCGCCGTCCGCGAGTGCCTTATCGACTAGACGACCGAGCCGGCTAGATCCAGCCTCGGTCGCGCGCCATCAGGACGGCCTGCGCACGATCGACGGCGCCGATCTTGCCGTAGACGTTGTGGAGATGGGTGCGGATCGTCGAGACGGAGAGGTGCATTTCGCTGGCGATCTGCTTGTAGACCATGCCCTCTGAGAGGTGGCGGAGGACGTCCAGCTCACGGCTGGACAGCGGGCAGGGCTCGCTGATCCGGGATGCGTCCGGGGTCGGCAGCGGCAGCTCGTAGAGCAGGTCGCGAAGCGCCTCGGGGCTGAGGCCGCAGCGTTCGGCACCGGCGTGGAGCCGCTCGGGGGCGATCGCCTCGCCCTGGCAGTAATGGGCGATCATGTCGGCGGTCCCGACCATCGCCGCCAGGCCCTCCGCGTCCTCGGCGTGGTGGCGCTCGATCGCGATCGCGATCCGCGAGGGCAGGTTCCAGCGGCGGGCGAGGACGCCGCCGACGAGGGCGTGGTCGATCCCCAACTGCTCGCGTTCCTCGCGCAGGCGCTGCTCCGGGGTGCGGGCGATCGCGTCGAAGTAGACCTTGTAGCCGGGGTGGAGGCGGGAGATGACCAGCCGGCCGACGTCGTGCAGAAGCGCCGCCACCGCGAGCTCGTCGCGTTCGACCCAGCCGACAACCCGACCGAGCCGGTCGGCGGCGCGCTGGGTCGCGAGCGCGTGGACGCGGAAGCGCTCCGGCTTCAGGTCCCAGCCGCCGTTGGAGTCGAAGAAGTCGAAGCTCGGGGAGGTGCCCGCGAGGGCGAGGACCCCGGCCGGCTTCAGGACCTCCAGCGCCGCCGGGACACCGGCGATGCCGCCGGCGACGAAGCCGCCCCGATTGGCGTTGCGGAGGACGGCGATGGTCAGGGCGACGTCGCCCTCGACGGCTTCGACGATCTCGCCGACGCGCGCGGTCTCGGCGGTCGCGGCGACGATCACCCGCTGCCGCGCCTCGACCAGGACCGGGAAGTGCTCGACGGCCTCGAAAGCCTCGGCGAGGCGGCTTCCGGGCGTGGCGGCGGTGCGGGATCCGGGCTTTGCGGTCTCCTGCAGGGGGACCTTGCCGTTGCTGTGGGCAGCGGTGACGCTCATACGCACAACTCCATCGGCACCAAATCGCCGTGGGTTTAGCCCAAGTCCCCTTTTCCAATCCCCAAAATTGGGGATTTCGAGTGCCTTCGCGCCCTCAGGCCGCCGCGAGGCGCCCAACAGCGGCGCGGATGCGCTGAATCGAGCGCTCGCGGCCGAGCGCGGCGAGCGACTCGAAGATCCCCGGTGAGATCGAGCTGCCGGTGATCGCGACCCGGATCGGCTGGTAGAGCCTGCCCGGCTTCAGCCCGAAGCGATCGAGCAGCGGCGCCAGCGCCGCCTCGATCCGATCCGGCTCGAAGGGCTCGACCGGCTCGAGCGCCTGCGCCACCGCCTCGAGCACCGGCCCGGTCCCATCCTTCATCACCTTGCTCCAGGCCTTCTCGTCGGCGACCGGCGGCTCGAAGAGGAAGCGGATCAGCGGCCAGACCTCCTCCAGCGTCTGCGCTTTCTCCTGGGCGATCTCGCAGGCGCCGCGGAGGCGCTCGTCGGCCTCGCGGCCGAGGTGGCGGGCAACCGCGGCGGTGTACTCGTCGAGCGGCATCTCGCGCATGAAGCGGCCGTTCAGCCAGCGCAGCTTCTTCTCGTCGAAGATCGCGGCTGATTTGCCGACGTCGGCGACCCGGAAGCGCTGGACCAGCTCCGCAGTCGACATCAGGGTGGTGTCGTCGTCGGTGCCCCAGCCGAGCAGCGCCAGGTAGTTGCGAACGGCGGTCGGCAGATAGCCGGCGTCGCGCAGCTCCTGCACGGAGGCGGCGCCGTGGCGCTTGGAGAGCTTCTTGCCGTCGGGGCCGTGGAGCAGCGGCAGGTGGGCATAGCGCGGCGGCTGGTGTCCAAGCGCCTCCAGCACGAGCAGCTGCTTCGGCGTGTTGGAGAGGTGGTCGTCGCCGCGAACCACCTCGGTGATCCCCATCTCGGCGTCATCGACGGCGACGGCGAAGTTGTAGAGGACCGAGCCGTCGCCGCGGGCGATGACGAAGTCGTCGTAGCTGGCGTTGGGGAAGGCGACGGGGCCGCGGATCAGGTCGTCGACGACGGTCTCCCCTTGGTCGGGCACGCGCAGCCTGATCGCCGCGGTCAGATCGTCGGTCGGGGTGCCGCGGTAGCCGCGACCGGCGCCGTGCTCGGCCTTCCAGGCCTCGACCTCCTTGGCGGTGGCGTGGTCGCGGTAGGCGTGGCCGGACCCGAGCAGCCGCCGCAGTGCCTCGGCGTGGCTGTCCGCCCGCCCGGCCTGCGAGACCGGCCCGACGTCCCAGTCGAGCTCGAGCCAGCGCATCGCGTCGAGGATCTGGGCGACGTTCTCCTCGGTCGAGCGCTCGCGGTCGGTGTCCTCGATCCGCAGCACCAGCTCGCCACCGTCGTGGCGGGCGGCGAGCCAGTTGTAGAGTGCCGTCCTCGCTCCGCCGATGTGCAGCGCGCCGGTCGGCGAGGGGGCAAACCTGAGACGGGAGTTATCGCTTGGCATGTTGATCGGAGCGCACGTTTCAACCGGCGGCGGCCTGCCGAACGCGATCGAGCGCGGCAGGGAACGCGGCTGCGAATCTATCCAGATCTTCCACCAGAGCCCGCGGATGTGGCGGCCGACGAAATACGGCGAGGCCGATTTCGAGGCTTTCCGCGAGGCGATGGACGCCTCCCCGGTGGAAGCGGTGATCATCCACGCGGTCTACCTGATCAACTGCGCGACCAAAGACAGGGAGCTGCGGAAGAAGTCGCTGACCTCGCTGACCCACGCGCTCCGGATCGGCGACGGGATCGGCGCCGCCGGCGTCGTCCTCCACCCCGGGGCCCAGAAAGGCGAGCCGCACGGGCCCTCGATGAAACGCGCCGGCAAGGTGATCGCCGAGGCGCTCGAGGAGACCGAGAGCTGCCGCCTGCTGATCGAGCAGACCGCCGGCCACAAAGGCCTCCTCGGCCGCAACTTCGACGAGACCGCGAAGCTGATCGAGCTCGCCGGCGGCGGCCCCCGCCTCGGCCTCTGCCTCGACTCCTGCCACCTCTTCGTCCAGGGCTACGACATCACCGACGAGACCCACCTCGGTGCGGTCCTCGACGAAGCCGACACCAAGGTCGGCCTCGACCGCCTCGGCGCCGTCCACGTCAACGACGCCGCCGTCCCCCTCGGCGCCTGCCTCGACCGCCACGCCAACATCGGCAAAGGCGAGATGGGCAAACGAGGCCTCTCCGCCTTCCTCTCCGAGCCCCGCTTCGAGGGCCTCCCCGCCACCCTCGAGACCCCCGGCCCCGAAAAGAAAGGCTCATCGAAAGCCGAAGTCACCGCAGCCAAGCGCCTCCGCCGCGAAGGCCTGAAACGGCGGAGGTAGTAAGCGCATCCGACTTTCTACCCATCGAGGTGGGGACAAAGTCGGATGCGGTGAGGAACGGAGGGTCCGGTGGGGGTCCCTGGGTACTCAGCATGGAGCCGCGCCACTGACTCCTGAGGCGTCAGCCAATCCCTGCCCCTCGCGGCGGAGGTGCTCCCAGGGACCCCCACCGGACCCTCCCCAGCCAAACCCAGGCAGGCGACAAGGGCCGGCACCCCTGTGGCCGACCCTTGCTCTCCCGCCGTAAACCTTGTTATTTGATGTGCAGCCCGGAGATCGCGCGGGAGATGACCAGGCGCTGGATCTCGGAGGTGCCCTCGAAGATCGTGTAGATCTTCGAGTCGCGGTGCATCCGCTCGACCGGGAACTCGCGGGTGTAGCCGTTGCCGCCGAGGATCTGGATCGCCCGCTCGGTGACCCAGACCGCGACCTCGCCGGCCTTCAGCTTCGACATCGACCCCTCGGCGTTTTCGAATTTGTGCCCGCTGCGGCCCATCCAGGCGGCCCGCCAGACGAGCAGCCGAGCGGCGTCGATCTCGAGCTTCATGTTCGCCAGATCGAAGGCGATCGACTGGTTTTCGATGATCGGGCGACCGAACTGCTCGCGCTCTTTGGCGTACTGGAGCGCGTACTCGTAAGCGGCCCGGGCGATGCCGAGCGCCTGCGCGCCGACGGTCGGCCTGCTCGCCTCGAAGGTCTGCATCGCCGCCTGCGATTTGGCCTTCTTGCCCTCGCGGACCCGCGCCAGCCGTTCGTCGAGCTTCTCTTTGCCGCCCAGCAGGCAGGACCCCGGGATGCGGCAGTCGTCGAGGTGGACGTCGGCGGTGTGGGAGGCGCGGAGGCCGTGCTTCTTCACCTTCGCCCCCTGCTCGCATCCCGCCGTGCCCGGCGGGATGACGAAGGCGGCGTGACCGCGTGAGCCGAGCTCGCGGTCGACCGAGGCGATGACGACGTGGACGTTGGCGATGCCGCCGTTGGTCGCCCAGGCCTTCTGGCCGTTGAGCACCCACTCGTCCTTGGCCTCGTCGTACTTGGCGTTGGTGCGGATGCCGGAGACGTCGGAGCCCGCGTCGGGCTCGGAGGCGCAGAAGGCGGCGAGCTTGACGTCGTCCGCGGTGCCGAAGCACTGCGGGATCCACTCCCCCATCTGCTCCGGGGTTCCCTGCCCGAAGATCGCCGCGACCGCGAGGGTCGTGCCCATGATCGCCATGCCGATGCCGGCGTCGCCCCAGAAGAGCTCCTCGTTGGCGATCGGCAGCGTCAGGCCGGTCTCGTCGGCCCAGAACTGGCCGACCGCTTCGAAGCTGTAGAGGCCGATCTTGGCGGCCTCCTCGATCACCGGCCAGGGCGTTTCCTCGCGCTCGTCCCACTCCTCGGCTGCCGGGCGAACGACGTTCTCGGCGAAGCCGTGCACCCACTCGCGGATGTCCTTCTGGTCCTGGTTCAGCTCGAGGGTGAACTTCGGTTCGCCCTCGTTGCCGGTGGTGGAGTTGGCCTCGTCGAGCAGCGCTCGGGCGTCGACGTCGGCGACTGAGGAATCCATGACGGCGAAGTTTACACGGAACGATGTCGTGTCATGAAGGCAAGACGAGCTCCGCGCGTCTCGAATGGGATGCTCAGACGTCGCGCAGATCGAAGGCGCGCAGGCCCTCGCCGCCCTCGTCGGTGCAGTCGAAGAAGCGGCGGTTGACGCAGCCATAGGACTCGCCGCTGCCCTCGTAGGCGCGCTCGACCGAGAACTGGCAGTGCGGCAGCGGCTCGCCGGTCATCTTGACGCCGCCGAAGCCGCCGGGCTCGAGCACAGCGCCGAGCTCGACCTCTGCCGCGTAGACCTCCTGCATGCAGCCGACGTACTGCTCGCCGCTGAGGCGGTCGATGAAGCTGTAGAGGTAGCGGCAGCCGAGCTCGACGCAACCGCGGGGCTCCACCATCCTGTCGCAGAAGGAGCGGCACTGGCGGCACTCGCCGACCTTGGTGCGCGTAGCGGTCATTCAGGAAGCTTAGGGATGCCGGACCTCTGAACCAAGCGATTTGGCGCCCTCAAGCGGCGATCGCGGTGGCACCGAGGATGTGGTCCAGCTCGGTGCGGAGCATCCCGGACGGCTTCACCCGGTAACCATCGCCGACCTTGAACCGGCGCTCGCCGACGACGAGGAGGACCTCGGCGTCGCCCTTGTGGTGCGCGAGGACCGCCTTCAGTTCCTCGCAGAGCTCGTCGCTCCAGCGGGAGATGTCGATCGGGACCTCAAAAGGTCCGGAGGGAGTCGCGACCGGAGCCAGCTTCGCCGCCTTCGCGATCTCGGCGTCGTCGGGTTCGAAGCGCTGCGCCTCCTGCACCACCAGCTTGGTCTCCCCGCGGTCTTTGTGGTCGATGCGGCCGCGGACGAGGACGATCGCGTCGGGCTGAATCACCTCGGCGCTCTCGGCCTGGTCGGCCTTGAAGATGAGCATCTCGACCTGCCCCTCGACGTCGTCGAGGGTCGCGAACATCATCTGGTTGCCGCTCTTGGTGCGGATCTTCTTGCAATCGACGACGATGCCGCCGACCGTCACCCAAGCGCCGTCGGGCTTGCCCGCGAGCTGCGCCAGGCCGCAGTCGACGCGGGCCCGCAGCGCCGGGCCGACTTCGGTCAACGGATGCGAGGAGAGGTAGGTGCCGAGCGTCTCCTTCTCCATCGCCAGCATCTCCGCCCGGTCGAACTCGGCGGCGGGGATCGGCGGCCTGTGCTGCGCCTGCGACCGCGTCCCCCCTCCCCCGGTTTCCTCGCCGAAGTCGAAGATCGAGCCCTGCCCCATCTGCGCGTCCTCCTGCGCCTTCTGTCCGGCCGACTGCGCCGCCGGCAGCGTCTCCAGCATGCCCTTGCGGCTGGCGCCGGTGGAGTCGAGAGCGCCGCACTTGACCAGGCATTCGATCGCTCGTTTGTTCACAGCACGCGAATCGACCCGCTCGCAGAAATCCCAGATCGACTCGATCGGTTTCTCCTCGCGGGCGCGGAGGATCGCCTCCACGGCGGCGTGGCCGACGTTCTTGACCGCGTCGAGGCCGAAGCGGATCGCGTTCTCGAAGACGACGAAGCTGTGGTCGGAGCAGTTGACGTCGGGTGGCAGCACGTCGATCCCCATCTCCGCGCAGCGGTTGACGAAGAACGGCACCTTGTCTTTGGTGTTCATCACCGATGAGATCACCGCCGCCATGTACTCGGCCGGGTAGTTGGCCTTGAGGTGGGCGGTGCGGTAGGAGATCAGCCCGTAGCAGGCGGCGTGGGACTTGTTGAATGAGTAGTCGGCGGCGGCTTCGTTCAGCTTCCAGAGGTCCTGCGCGACCCCGGGTTCGGTCCCCGACTTCGCCAGCCCCTCCATGAACTTGTCTTTCATCGTCGCCATCAGGTCGCGCTTCTTCTTGCCGATCGCCTTGCGCAGGTCGTCCGCCTCGGCACCGGAGAAACCCGCCATCTGGCGGGCGATCTGCATCAGCTGCTCCTGGTAGATGACGCAGCCGTGCGTCTCCTCGGTGATCGCCTTCAGGCGCGGGTCCGGGTAGCGAACCGAGGAGGGGTCTTTCTTGCCGTTGGCGTAGGTGGGGATGTAGGCCATCGCGCCCGGCCGGTAGAGGGCACCGAGGGCGACGATGTCGGCGAACTCGGTCGGTTTCACTTTGCGCAGCGCGTCCCGCATCCCCTCCGACTCAAACTGGAATACGCCGGTCGAGTCGCCGCGGGCGAGCATCTCGTAGGTCTTGGCGTCGTCGATCGGGATCTGCTCCATGTCGATCCGCTCGCCGCGCGAGCGCTCGATGATGTCGATCGCGTCCTCGATCACGTCGAGGTTGCGCAACCCGAGGAAGTCCATCTTCAGCAGCCCGATCTCCTCGATCGGCCCCATCGAGTACTGGGTGACGATCTTGTACTGGCGCTCGGGCTTGCCGGAGCCGTTGCCGCTGGCGGGGGCGCTCTTGTCCTCGGCCAGCTGCAGGGGGACGATCTCGTGCAGCGGCCGGTCGGCGATGACGACGGCGGCGGCATGGATCGAGTTGTTGCGGATGATCCCCTCGAGCCCCATGGCGACGTCGACGATCTTCTTCGCGTCGGGCTCCGCGTCGTAGGTCCGACGCAGCTCCTGTCCGCTCTTCAGGCATTCCTCGAAGGACGGGCTGCGGCCCATGATCGGCTCCGGGATCTGCTTCGCGAGCCGGTCGCCGGTGGCGTAGTCGAAGCCGAGGACGCGGGCGGCGTCGCGGGTCGCGGCGCGCGGCGCCATCTTGCCGAAGGTGATGATCTGGGCGACCGACTCGCGTCCGTATTTGTCGCCGACGTAGCGGATCATCCGCTCGCGGCCGCGGACGGAGAAGTCGATGTCGATGTCCGGCATCGATTTGCGGCCGGGGTTGAGAAAGCGCTCGAACATCAATTCGTTGGCGAGCGGGTCGAGGTCGGTGATCCGCAGGCAGTAGGAGACGATCGAGCCGGCGGCCGAGCCGCGGCCGGGGCCAACCGCGATCCCGTTCTGCTTCGCGTAGCTGACGAAGTCCCAGACGATCAGGAAGTAGGACTCGAAGCCCATCTCCTCGATCACCCCGAGCTCGAACTCGAGCCGCTCGACCGCCTCGGCCGGCGGCGGATCGCCGTAGCGGGCGCGGAGGCCGTCCATCGCGATCCGCCGCAGCATCGCTCCCGGCTCCTCGCCGTTCTCGGTCGGGTAGCGCGGCAGCAGCAGTTTGCCCAGCTCGATCTCGATCTCGCAGCGCTCGGCGATCTCCAGCGTCGTCGGCACCGCCTCCGGCCACTCGGCGAAGGAGTCCGCCATTTCCTTTGAGTCCTTGATGTAGAACTCGTTCGTGTCGAAGCTCATCTTCGGCATCTGCAGGGTCGACTTCGTCTGCACGCAGAGCAGCGCCGCGTGGTGGTCGAAGTCCTCGCGCCGCAGGTAGTGGACGTCGGCGGTCCCGACCAGCGGCCTCCCCAGCTCGCGGGCGAAGCGGACGATCCCCTCGTTGGCCTTGTCCTGCTCGGCGATCCCGTTCTTCTGCACCTCGAAGTAGACCTGCTCGGCGCCGAAGGCCTGGATCAGGTCGTCGAGGTGGGCGCGGGCATCGTCGTCGCGCTCTTCGGCGAGGCGGCGACAGAAGCGCGACTGCAGGCAGCCGGTGAGGACGATCACGCCCTCGGCATGCAGCGCGAGCAGCTCCATGTCGACATTGGCCTTGCCGCGGGAGAAGCCCTCGAGGAAGCCGGCGGAGGTGAGCTTGACCAGGTTGGCGAAGCCGGTATTGGTCTCGGCCAGCAGGGTCAGGTGGTTGCGCTCGTACCGCGTCTGCTCCTTGATCGCCCTGCGGTCGTCGACGAGGTAGGCCTCGAGCCCGGCGATCGGCTTGATCCCCTGCTTCTTACAGGCCTTGTAGAGGTCGACGGCGCCGTTCATGACGCCGTGGTCGGTCAGCCCCAGGGCCGGCTGGTCGAGCTCCGCCGCCCGCTTGGCCATCGCGTCGATCTTGCAGGCGCCGTCCAGCAGCGAGTACTCGCTGTGGGCATGGAGGTGTACGGCGGACCCGGTGCTCATCGAGATCTTCGATGATGCCAATCCGGGCAGATGTCACGGCTGGGTTTCGCCCCCTTTTGCGCGACTTCCGCGACAGTCGCGAGGGGGGTTTTCGCGGAAGGTCCGGGGTCGGAGCGCGGGCTAGCCGCAGACCCAGGCGCTGGGGCCGGAGTCGGCCCAGATTTCGGCGGCGATCCGGTCCTGTTCTGCCTTCGGCGCGTTCTGCGGTTCGCCCTTGCCGCCGTAGAGCTCCCAGGTCGAGGGGAGGATCTGGTAGGCGCCGCCGGCTCCGCTGGACGGGTTGAGGGCGCTGTAGTTGCCGCCCGACTCGCACATCACGATGTAGGTCGGGATCGAGTAGGGGCCGCCGAGCCAGCGACCGACCTCCTCTTCGGCTTCGGCTTCCGATTCGGCCAGGCGCGCCTCCTGGAGCTGGTCGACCCAGGAGGAGATGTCCGTTTTCAGAGTCGCCAGCGAGGCTTCGCGGCTGGCGCTGAGCGACTGCAGGCGAGCCGCCGCGGCCTGGGCGGCAGCCCGCACCGCGGCGATTTCCCCGCGGGCGGCTTCGAGCCGTTCGTCGTAGGCGATCGCCTCCGCCTTCAGGTCGGCGACCGCCAGCGCCTTTCGGTGCACCGCCGACCGCACCTGGGCGACGCGCTCGGCGAGGGCGCTGTCGGCTTCGGAGATCGCCCGCAGGTAATCGTTCTGGGTGACGAAGTCCTCGTAATCGCCGGCGCCGAGCACGAGGTCGGCGGTGCTGGGCGTACCGCTCTCGTAGATCGCCACGAGCCGCTGCGCCAGCACCCGCCGCGAGCGCCGCAGCCGAGCCTTCTCGACCGCCAGCCGGTGCCGGGTCAGCTCGAGCCTGCGCGCCAACCTCGAGGCGCGCTCGCGGCCCGCGGCCAGCAGGGCGGTCAGTTCCTCCTCTTCGGCCGCCGCGTCCTCGGCTTCGGCTTCGGCGCTCGCCAGCTCGGCAGTCGTCGCCTGCAGCTGCGAGACGAGCGAGCTGGCCTCGTCCCGGGCCGAGGCGAGCTTCGCCTCCAGTTGCTCGGCTTCGCTGGCGCCGGCGCTGCTGGCGGCGGCGACGGGGATCGCGAGCAGCGCGCCGAGGCACGCCGCCGCGCAGATCCTCAGCAGATCTTTTCGGACTTCCGGCGACCGCACGAAGCGGCGAGGCTACCGAGGCGGGCTCGAGAGCCCTGCAGGTCTCCGATAACCCGCAAGGGAAGTTGCGAAGCAACCACTTGTTCCCGGTATGCGGGAACAAGCGGGTTCGGTCAGCCTTCTGGCACTTCGCGCGTCGCGATGTAGGCAACGCCCGCGGCGACGGCAACGCCAACCACTCCCAGCGCGATCCGCGTCTCGCGCCGGTAGCGCCGCCGCAGGTAGCGGAAGGCGAACTTGACCGCGGCGCGGCCGAGCCGGTTGTACATCAGCCCTCCCCGCGTTCGCGCAGCCGGTGCGCCATCCGCGACTGCAGCGACCAGAGCTCGATGAAGCCGGGTGAGGCGTTCTGGTCGAAGAGGCCGCCGGACTCGGAGAAGGTCGCCAGCTCGGCGTCGTAGACGGCGTTGGGCGAGGAGCGGGTGACCACCCGCACGCCGCCCTTGAAGAGCCGCACGCCGATCTCGCCCGTGACCTGGGCGTTGACCGCGTCCATGTAGGCGTCGAGGTCGCTGCGCAGCGGCTCCCACCAGAGGCCGGCGTAGACGAGGTAGCCCCACCTCTGATCGAGAGCGGGCTTGAACTGGTTTTGATGGATCGTCCCAACCAGCCGCTCCAGCTCCTCGTGCGCGGTGAGGAGGATCGCCGCCGCCGGCACCTCGTAGATGTCGCGCACCTTGAGACCGACGATCCGATCCTCGATGTGGTCGACAATGCCGACGCCGTGACGGCAGCCGATCTCCGCCGCGCTTTCCAGGAGGTCAACCAGACCCAAACGCTCGCCGTTCAGCGAGACCGGCACGCCGGCCTCGAAGCCGACCGTCACCGTCTCCGCCTCGTCCGGCGCCTCCTCGGGCCGCGTCACGAGCTGGAAGACGTCGTCCTCGGGCGCGTGGTCCAGCTCCTCGATCCAGCGCCCCTCCGACGAGCGTCCCCAGAGGTTGTCGTCGATCGAGTAGGGCGCGACCTCGGTCCCGCCCTTGACCGGAATGCCGTTTTCGCGGGCGTAGGCGATCTCCTCCTCGCGGCCCATCGCCCAGGAGCGGACCGGGGCGATCGTCTTCAGCTCGGGGGCCAGGGTGGCGACCGTGGCCTCGATCCGGACCTGGTCGTTGCCCTTGCCGGTGCAGCCGTGGGCGATCGTGTCGCAGCTCGTCTTTCGCGCGTACTCGACCGCGAGCTGAGCGATCAGCGGCCGCCCGAGGGCGGTGAAGAGGGGGTAGCCGTTGCCGTAAATGGCGTTGGCCTTGATCGCGGGCGCGACGAACTCCGCGGCGAAGCGCTCGCGGGCGTCGACCACGTGGCACTCGACGGCCCCCAGCCGCAGCGCCTTCGCCTCGATCACGCCGTAGTCCTCACCCGGCTGGCCGAGGTTGACGGTGAGGCAGACGACTTCGGCCTGGTAATGGTCCTGGATCCACTTCAGCATGACGCTGGTGTCGAGGCCGCCCGAGTAGAGCAGGAGGACACGCTGGACGCTCGCCGGGTCCGCCTCGTAGCTGGCGGTCGGCTGGAAATGGGGTTGGCCTGCGCTCACGGGGCGGGAAGTCTGGCACGCAGCCCGTGTCGAGGGCTTCTAGGGCGCTTCAATGCCTCCGGATCCGCCTTCTTCTTCGGGCGGCGGCATTTCTCCGGGTTCTTCTTCCGGGGCTTCTTCCCCTTCTTCGGGCGGAAGCTCTTCTTCCTCTTCGGTCGTCGTCGACTCCGTCGTCGTGGTCGAGCTTTCGGTCGTCGTCGACGATTCGGTCGTCGATTCGAGCGTGGGGACGGAAGAGGTTTCGCCGCTGTCGTCGTTGCCGGCGATCACGATCACCGCGATCAGGAGGCCGACGATCACCGCGATCAGGCCAGCGACGAGGAGCCGCATGTTGCCATGCGGGCGCTCGCCACCGGGACCCCGGTCCTCGGGTCCCATCAGCCGCGTCGGGTCCTCGTGCATCGGTTAGCGCTCCTCCGGTCCAAGGATGGCGTCGAGGATCGCGTCGGTGTCCTCGATCTCGAAACCGTTTCGCAGCCGCTGCGCGATCTCCTCTCTGCTGCTGCCGGAAACGGCCATCTGCGTAGCCAGCAGGCGGGCGCCGGGCGCGTCCGCGGGCCGCTCCACCGGTGCGACTGCCGGGCCCCCCTCGACGGTGACCGCCCGCAGGCGCGGAGTGCCCTCCGGCTCCTGTGGCTCGATCCTCTCCTTCGCCGCTTCCAGCGTCGCCTGCAGCCGCTCCGCCTCCTGGCGCAGGGAGATCGCCTGGGCGAGCAGGGTGTCGACCAGGTCGGCGAGCCCTGCGCTCCGGTCCTCGGCCATCCGGTCGGCCTCCGCCCGCGCCTGGGCCAGGTAGCGCCGCGCCTGCGCTTCGGCGTCGTCGATCACGCTCTCGGCGGCGCGCTCGGCGGCCTCGACGATCGCCTCCAACCGCTCCGCCGTGTCGGAGCGCAGCGCTCGCTGCTTCTTCGAGATGTCGGTGGGCTTGCCGCCGCGGCTCATGAAGACAGGAACCCTAGAAGCGATTCGGCGATCAGGTCGGTGGCCAAATCGACGTGGTCGGAATCGATCACCAGCGGCGGCAGCAGGCGCAAAGTGTCGGACCGCGGCGCGTTGACGACGAGCCCGCGCTCGAGCAGGTCGGCGGCGACCGCGACGGCGTCGATGCCCTCCTCGAGCCCGACGCCGATCATCAGGCCGCGGCCGCGGGTCTCCCTGACGCCCTCGAGGTCTTCGAGGCGCTCGCAGAGGTAGGCGCCGAGCTCGCGCACGTGCCGCAGCAGGACCGGGTCGTCGACGATGTCGAGGACGGCGATCGCGGCGGCGCTGGCGACCGGGCCGCCGGCGAAGGTCGAGCCGTGGTCACCCGGCTCGAGCACCTCGGCCGCGCTCGGCGCGGTGATGCAGGCCCCGATCGGGAAGCCGCCCCCGAGCGCCTTGGCGCTGGTGATCACGTCAGGCCGCACCGGCGTCTGCTCGTAGGCCCAAAGGGAGCCGGTGCGGCCGACGCCGGTCTGGATCTCGTCGAAGATCAGCAGCGCTCCCGCCTCGTCGCAGGCCTCCCGGGCCGCCAGCAGCGCCTCGTCGCTGATCGGGAAGACTCCCGACTCCCCCTGGATCGGCTCGACCAGGACGGCGGCGGTGCTCTCTCCCACCGCCTCGCGCAGAGCAGCGGCGTCGTTGCGGGGAACGGCGCGGAAACCCGGCAGCATCGGGCCCAGCGCCGCGTTCGCCGCCAACCCCGGAGTCGCCGAGAGCGCCCCATAGGTGCGGCCGTGGAAGTCGCTCTCGAAGCTGACGATCTCCGGCGCGGCGACCCCCCGCCGGTGGGCGTGCTTGCGGGCGATCTTGATCGCGCACTCGTTGGCCTCGGTACCGGAGGTGGAGAAGAAGACGCGACCGCCGAGGCTCGACTCGGACAGCCGCTCGGACAGCCGCGCCATCGGCTCGGTGTAGAAGAGGTTGGAGACGTGCATCAGGCGCTGAGACTGCTCGTGGACCGCCTGCACGACGTCGGGATGGCAATGGCCGACGGAGCAGACCGAGATCCCGGCAAGGAAGTCGAGGTGCCGCTTGCCCTCAGCGTCCCAGAGCAGCGCACCCTCGCCGCGGACGAAGTCGACCGGCGCCCGCTTGTAGGTCCGCATCAGGTAGCGCTCCTCCAGCGCCCGCGCCCGCTCGAAGCCGATCTCCCGGGTGGCATCGGTCAAGGCGTGACCATGGTTCCGATTCCCGCGTCAGTGAACAGCTCGAGCAGAAGGCTGTGCGGGATGCGGCCGTCGATGATGTGGGCGGACTGGGCGCCGCCGCGGATCGCGTCGGCGCAGGCCCGCAGCTTCGGCCGCATCCCCCCCTCCAGGCTCGGCAGCTTCTCGTCGACCTCCCGCACGGTTGCGCGCGAGATCAGCGAGCCCTGATCGGCGGGGTCGGCGAGCCAGCCCTCGACGTCGGTGAGGAAGACCGCCTTGTGGGCGCCGATCGCGGCGGCGACCTTGCCCGCCGCCTCGTCGGCGTTGACGTTGTAGGACTGGCCGCCGCGGTCGGAGGCCGAGGAGGCGATCACCGGGATGTAGTCGGCGGCGATGTGGCTCAACACGTCGACGTCGACCCGCTCGATCGAGCCGACAAAGCCGACCTGCTCGGCATTGGCCACCGGCGCGATCGCGAAAAGGCTCCCGTCCTCACCCGAGAGGCCGACCGCGGCCTGGCCGTGCCGGTTCAGCCGTTGGACGATTTCCGAGTTGAGCTTGCCGACCAGGACCATCTTCGCGACCTCGACCGTCTCGGAGTCGGAGACGCGCAGGCCCTCGTGGAAGCGGACCTCGAGGTCGAGCCGCTCCATGTAGCGGGTGATCTCCGGGCCGCCGCCGTGGACGATGATCGGGTTCAGCCCGACGTACTTGAGCAGGACGACGTCGGTGGCGAAGGCTTCGCGCAGGTCCTCGTCGAGCATCGCCGCGCCGCCGTACTTGATCACGATCGTGCGGCCGTGGAACTCGCGGATGTAGGGAAGCGCCTCCAGCAGGGTGGCGACGCTGCCGCTGTCGTAGCGGGCGTTGTTGGAGGTGGAGCTCACGTCGTGTATTCCGCGTTGAGCTTGACGTAGTCGCAGCCGAGGTCGGAGAACCAGACGTGGGCGCCTCGGTCGCCGCGACCGAGGCGAAGGCCGATCTCGGCCTCCTCGGTCTCGGCGCCCAGCTCGGCGGCATCGATCGCCTCTGCGCCGATCTCCTCCAGGTCCTCGCCGACCAGGGCGGCGCCGGCGGCCTGGGCGATCCGGCCCCAGTTGGGGTCGCGACCGAAGAGGGCCGTCTTCACCAAGGGGGAGTTGGCGATCGCGCGGGCCACCCGCTCGGCCTCCGCCTGGGTGGCGGCCTCGGTGACCTCGATCCGGGCGGTGCGGGCGGCGCCCTCGCCGTCGCGGACGATCTCGATCGCCAGCTGCATCAGCACCGCCTCCAGCAGGCCCTCGGGCAGCGGCCGCCCGGAGGCGCCGGAGGCCTGCAGCAGGACCGTGTCGTTGGTGCTCATCTGGCCGTCGACGGTGATTCGGTTGAAGGAGTTCTCGACGGCGGCGCGCAGGCGCGCGTCGGCGTCGGGGACGACGGCGTCGGTCTGGACGAAGCAGAGCATCGTCGCCATCTTCGGCTCGATCATCCCCGCCCCCTTCGCCTGGGCGGAAAGCGTCACGCCGCCAGCGCGCAGGGTGCAGCGCTTCGGCCAGCGGTCGGTGGTGAGGATCGCGTCGGAGAAGGCGGTGCCGCCGCCCTCGGAGAGCGATTCGACAGCCTCGTCGATGCCCGCCAGAACGTTGTCTATGGGCAGGGGGACGCCGATCGTTCCGGTCTCCGCAACCGCGACGCTCGCCGCCTCCATCCCCAGCGCCTTCCCTGCCCGGCGGCACATGGCGAAGGCATCTTCATAGCCCTGCTCGCCGGTCTCGGCGTTGGCGTTGCCGCTGTTGACGACGGCGGCGCGCACCCGCTCCTTGTCGATCGCGTCCCGGCAGACCCTGATCGGCGCCGCCGCCGAGGCGTTGCGGGTCAGCAGCAGAGCCGAGCTGACCTCCTCGACATCGCAGACCAGCAGGCCGACGTCGGTGCGGCCGCCGCCCTTGAGCCCGCAGTGGGCACCGCCGGCGCGAAAGCCGGGCGCCAGCTGGGCAGGGTCGAGCGCTTCGACGCCGTCCGGAGTGTTCACCCACCGAGACCTGAAGAAGTGGTCAGCCGGAATGCTCCGCTTCGCGTCCGCTTCCGGCGGGGTCCCAGGGAATCCGTTCACAGCAGACCCTCCGTCTCGTCGAGCCCCAGCATCAGGTTGAGGTTCTGCACGCCCTGGCTGGAGGCGCCCTTCCAGATGTTGTCGATCGCCGCGAAGGCCATCACCCTCCCCCGCTCCTCCACCGTGACGTAGAGGTGGCACTCGTTCGTTTCGCGGACCGCGCGCAGGTTCGGCGGCCCGTCGAGGACATGGACGAAGGGCTCGTCGGCGTAGCGACGCCCGTAGAGGTCGCGGATCGCCTCCTTCGAGGTCGGCTCGCCGAGCGTGGCGAAGCAGGTCGCGAGCTCGCCCTGGTCGAGCGGCAGCAGGTGCGGGACGAAGGTGACCGCGACCGGGCTGCCGAGGGCGGCCAGCTCCTGCTCGATCTCCGGCCGGTGCCGGTGGCCCTCGGTCTTGTAGGGGAAGGCGTTCTCGGTCATGTTCGAGAAGTGGACGAGGTCGTCGCTGCCGCGGCCGTAGCCGGAGGTGCCCTGCATCGCCGCGACGAAGACCTCGCCCAGCAGGCCCTGTGCGGCCAGCGGCGCCAGCGCCAGCACGCTCGCGGTCGGGTAGCAGCCCGGCGTGGCGACGAGCTTCGCCTCGCGCAGCTCGTCGCGGTGGATCTCGCTGAGGCCGTAGACGCCGCTGCCGAAGAGGTCAGGGGCGCCGTGCTCGCCGTACCAGCGCTCATAGGTCTCGAGGTCGCGGAGGCGGAAGTCGGCGGAGAGGTCGACGACGAGGATTCCCCGCTCGCGCAGCGCCGCCACGGTCGGGGCGGCCGCCCCGTGCGGGTAGGCGACGATCGCGGCGTCGACCTCAGGCGGGTTCTCCAGGTCGAGCTCGGTCAGCTTGACCGGCACCCGGTAGCGCGGGTAGAGCTCGCCCAGCCGCTTGCCGGCGTCGCTGCGCGAGGTGGCGGCGGCGAGTTCGAGCCGTGGGTGGTCCCAGACGATCTGCGCCGCCAGGGCACCGGTGAAGCCGGAAGCGCCGGCGACCAGCACACGCTTACTCACGCAGGGTCCCCCCGATCTCGTCCAGCTTCGCCTTGATCCGCTCCCGCAGGCCGGCGACCTCCTCGTCGGTCAGCGTCCGGTCCTCGGCGCGGAACTCGAGGTTCAGCGCCAGGCTCTTGCGGCCCTCGCCGACCTGCTCGCCCTCGTAGAAATCGAAGACCTCGGCGGTCCGGAGGAGGTCGCCGCCGGCGACGAGGACCGCCCCGCGCACGGCGCTCGCCGGCGTCCCCGCCGGCACGACCACGGCCAGGTCCTGGTAGACGGCGGGGAAGGTGGTGACGTCCTCGTAGGTCTCCTCGCCGAGGGTCGCCGCCGCGATCAGCGGCGCCGCGCCGAGCTCGAAGGCGACGGCGGCGGCGAGGTCCCAGGTCCGGCAGACGAGCGGGTGCACCTCGCCGATCCAGCCGGCTTCCTCGCCGCCCAGCGAAACCGCGGCGGCACGGCCCGGGTGCAGGAACGGCTCTTCGGCTGGCGAGAAAGCAAGCTCCACCCCCAGCCCACGCGCCAGAGCTTCGACAACGCCCTTCAGCGCAAAGAAGTCCGCGGCCTCGCCAACGCCCCGCCAAGAGCGCTGCCCCAGCGAGCCCACCGCGATCGCTGCCAACCGGTGCGGCTCCGCGAACGGAGCCGGCTGATCCCCGGCGAAATGCCCCGCCAGCGGGTCGACGGGACGATCTCGGTCCGTATCGGACCGTTTTCGTCCCGTCGGCGGCTGTTCGGTTAGGTAGACGCGGGCGGATTCGAAGAGGGCGAGGTCGGTGCTGCCGCGGGCAACGTTGCGGGCGGCGACGTCGAGCAGGGAGCCGAGCAGGGTCGTGCGCATCGCCGAGTGCTCCTCGGAGAGCGGATTGGCGAGCAGGACCGGCGTCGCCCTCGCGTCGTCGGCGGGGATCCGCAAGCGCCCGGCCTCGCCGAGATCGGTGAAGCTCCAGCCGACGACCTGGTCGAAGCCGAGGTCGCGGAGGCCGTCCTCGGCCCGGCGGCGAAGGCGCTGCTCGCGGCTGAGGCCGCCGACGGCGGTCCCCGTCGAGGGAAGCGTGGTCGGCAGGTGCTCGTCGATGCCGTGCACCCGCGCCACCTCCTCGATCAGGTCGACCTCGCGGGTGACGTCGTGGTGGCGCTCCGGCGGCACCGTGACCTGCAGGTCCTCGCCGTCAGCCCCCGCCGCGAAGCCAAGCCGCTCCAGGTAGGTCCTCTGCTCGTCCTGGGAGATCGTCATCCCCAGCAGGCCCTCGACGCGGGCCGCGCGGAGGCGCAGCCGCCGCGGCTCCGGGACCCCGGCGGCGACGTCGATCGTCCCCGGCGCCAGCTTGGCGCCGCAGAGCTCGACCAGCAGCCGCGAGGCGATCCGCTGCGCCCGCATGCACAGCTCCGGGTGAAGCTGCTTCTCGAAGCGGGCCGAAGCCTCCGAGCGCAGCCCCAGCAGCCGCGAGGTGCGAAGGATGTTGGTCCCGTTCCAGCAGGCGACCTCGAGCAGGACCCGCGTCGTCTCCTCTGAGACCTCGGAGCGCTGGCCGCCCATGATCCCGGCGATGCCCGAAGGCCCCTCGCGGTCGCAGACGAGCACGGTCTCGGCGTCGAAGGCCCGCTCGACGTCGTCGAGGGTGGTCATCTTCTCCCCCTCGGCCGCGGTGCGGACGATCAGCTCGCCGCCCGGGACCTTGTCGAGGTCGAAGGCGTGCAGCGGCTGCGCGGTCAGCAGCATCACGTAGTTGGTGATGTCGACGACATTGTTGATCGGCCGCTGCCCGGCCGCCGCGAGGCGCGCCTGCAGCCAGAGCGGCGAGGGGCCGATGGTGACCTCGGTGAAGGCGCGGGCGGTGAAGCGGGGGCAGAGCTCCGGCACCTCGACGGCGACCGAGGCGTAGTCGGAGGCCTCCCCCTCCGCCTCGGCCGGCGCGTCCTCGGCCCAGGGATCGGGGGCGAGCGCGGCGCCGGTGATCGCGTGCACCTCGCGAGCGACGCCGTGGACCCCGAAGCAGTCGCTGCGGTTCGGCGTCACCTCGATCTCCAGCACCGGCTCGCCCAGCGGCAGCACCTCGCTCAACGGCGTGCCGGCGGCGTGCTCGGGGTCCAGCTCCATGATCCCCTCGTGGTCGTCGCCGAGCCCGAGCTCGTCGGCGGCGAGGATCATCCCTTCGGAGGGCAGACCCCGCAGCTTGGCCTTCCGCAGCTGCATCCCGTTCGGCATCGTCGCCCCCGGCAGCGCCACCGCGACCGTCTGGCCGGCGGCGACGTTCGGGGCGCCGCAGACGATCGGGCGCTCGCCGTCGCCGGTGTCGACGATGCAGGCGCTGAGCCGGTCGGCCTTCGGGTGCTTCTCGCACTTGACGACCTTGCCGACGACGAAGCCCCCGGCCGAGGCTGGCCCGATCGTCTCGATCCGCTCGACCTCGGTCCCGGTCATCACCAGGCGGTCGGCCAGCGCCTCCGGCTCCATCCCCGGGTCGCAGTACTCCTTCAGCCATGAGTACGGCACCCTCACGAGAACTGCTCCAGCATCCGCACGTCGTTGTCGAAGAAGCGCCGCAGGTCGGGGACGCCGTGGCGCAGCATCGCCACCCGCTCGACCCCGATCCCGAAGGCGAAGCCCTGGACCTGGTCGGGGTCGTACCCGTGCGGTTCGACGAAGCCGAGGACGTTGGGGTCGACCATGCCGGCGCCGAGGATCTCGATCCAGCCCTGGCCCTTGCAGAGGTTGCAGCGCACGCCACCCTCCAGCTCGCCGCTGCCGCCGCACTGGAAGCAGGAGACGTCGACCTCGACGCTGGGCTCGGTGAAGGGGAAGAAGTGCGGCCGCAGGCGCAGCTCGCGGCCCTCGCCGAAGAGCGCCCGGCACATCGCCAGCAGCGTTCCCTGCAGGTCGGCGAGGGTCAGCCCCTCGGCGATCGCCAGGCCCTCGACCTGATGGAACATCGGGCTGTGGGTGGCGTCGGAGTCGCGCCGGTAGACCTTGCCGGGGACGACGACGAAGATCGGCGGCGGCTTCGCCTCCATCGAGCGCACCTGCATCGGCGAGGTGTGGGTGCGCAGCAGCACGTCGGGATGCGACTGCACGTAGAAGGTGTCCTGCAGCATCCGCGCCGGGTGCCCGGGCGGGTGGTTGAGGGCGGTGAAGTTGTAGTAGTCGTGCTCGATCTCCGGGCCTTCGGCGACGTGGTAGCCGAGACCGACCATCGTGTCCTCGATCAGCCGCGTGGTGCGGGCGATCAGGTGCGGGTGGCCGAGCGGCCGCGGCGGCGCCCCGGGCAGGGTGACGTCGACCCGGTCCTCGCCCAGCCGCGTCTCCAGCTCGGAAGAGCTGAGACGCTCGGCGCTCTCCTCCAGCAGCGCCTCCAGCTCCTTGCGGGCGCGGTTGGCGGCGCCGCCGACCGGCCCCCGTTCCTCCTGGGGCAGCTCGGCGATCCCGCGCAGGATCGTCGTCAGCTCGGCTTTGCGTCCGAGGTAGCGAACCCGCAGCTCCTCCAGCTCGGCGCTGCCGCCGGCGCCTCCGATCGCGGCGCCGGCCTCGGCCCTGATCGCCTCGATTCGCTCAAGCATCCGGCTGCACCTCCCGCATGGCGAGCGAAGATAACCGCTGGGCGGCGATCGCAGCCGCCGCGGCGACGTTGAGGGAGTCGGGGCCGCCCGGCCGGAGCGGGATCGTCACCTGGGTCGAGCAGGCGTTGAGCACCTCGTCGGGCAGCCCCTCGCGCTCGGCGCCGAGGCAGAGCGTGGCCACACCTTCGAGCGCCGCCAGCCCCTCGCCGCCGTGGGCGACCAGCGCCGCCCGCGGCTCCGGCGTCGCCTCCACCCCGGCCCCCAGCGGCGGCCGGGAGAAGATCGACCCCATGCTCGCCCGCACCGCCTTCGGCGAGAACGGATCGGCGCAGTCGGGGCCGAGCACCAGTGGCCCCTCGACCAGGGCGTCGGCGGTGCGGATGATCGTCCCGACGTTTCCCGGATCCCCGACGCCGTGCAGGTAGATGCGGGTCCTGTTGTCCCCGGTATGCGGGGACAACTGCGTCCGGTCGCCGGGGAGCGGCCAGACCGCAATCACGCGCGTGCCGGAGCCAAGTGCGGAAACATCCGCCAGGAGACCGGGGTCGACTCCTTCGCCGGCGATCCCGGCTCCGGCGGCAACCAGGACGAAGTGCGGCGTGGCCCCCGCCGCCAAGCCCGCCTCGAGCAGGTCCTCACCCTCGGTCGCGAACAGGCTCTCGCGCTCGCGGTGCTTGCGCTCGCGCAGCCTGCGGACCAGCTTCAGCTTCTCGTTTTGGGGGCTCTCGATCATCTGCTTCTCGGTTCGGGAATTCTGTCTTCTTCTCGGCGGTTTCTTCTCCTGGAACGAAAAAGCGGGCCGAAAATCGGCCCGCCCGGGAGAGAGGAATGTCGGTGCGCCGTCAGGCGGCCGCACCCTCCCGGGCAAGCTCCACAAATCGGCGGAAGGCATCGCGGTCGGAGACGGCTATCTCGGCCAGCATCTTGCGGTTCACCTCGACCTCGGCCTTGTTCAGGCCGTTGATCAGTTCCGAGTAGCTCATGCCCTCGAGCCGCGCGGCGGCGTTGATCCGGGTGATCCAGAGGCGGCGGAAGGTCCGCTTCCTGTTCCGCCGGTCGCGGTAGGCGTACATCCCCGACCGCTGCACCTGCTCTTTGGCGAAGCGGTAGGAGGAGTGCTTGCGGCCGAAGTAGCCCTTCGCTTCCTTCAGCACCTTGCGGCGCTTCTTGCGCGCGTGGACGGAGCGCTTGACGCGGCTCACTTGCCACCCCCGAGCAGGGTCCGCACCCTGCTGGCGTCGTTCGGCGAGATCTCCACCGGTTTGGCCATCTTGCGCTTCCGCTTCGGCGACTTCTTCTCCAGGATGTGGCTGGAGTAGGCCCGACGGCCGCGCAGCTTGCCGTTGGCGGTCTTCTTGAACCGCTTCTTGGCGCCGGAATGGGTTTTCATCTTCGGCATCGGGCTCGCTATTGAAGCAGACGCCTGGCTCGCGGGTACGCTGGCGCCGCGATGCGGATCCTCTACGTCGTCGGAACGCGACCGAATTTCGTCAAGACGGCCCCGGTGATCGGCGCCCTGCGCAAGCGCCACCCCGAGGGTCGCCACACGATCGTCCACACGGGGCAGCATTACGACCGCCTGATGTCCGAGGTCTTCCTCGAGGAGCTGGGGGTGCCGGCGCCGGACTTCTTGCTCGAGGTCGGCTCCGGCAGCCACGCGGCGCAGACGGCGCGGACGATGGAGCGCCTGGAGCCGGTGCTGGCGGACGAGCGGCCGGACCTGGTGATCGTCCCCGGCGACGTCAACTCGACCCTGGCGGCGGCGCTGACCGCGGTGAAGATGGGGATCCCGGTCGCCCACATCGAGTCCGGCCTGCGCAGCTTCGACATGGCGATGCCCGAGGAGGTGAACCGGATCGTCGCCGACCGCTTCGCCGAGCTGCTCTTCCTCCACAGCCCCGAGGCGGTCACCAACCTGCGCGCCGAAGGCATCCCCGACGAGCGCATGCACATGGTCGGCAACACGATGATCGACACCCTGGTGGCGCTGGAAGAGCGCTTCCGCGCCGCCGGCTCGGCCACCCGACTCGGGGTCGAGCCGGGGGCGTACCTCCTCGTCACCCTCCACCGACCAGCTCTGGTCGACGGCCCGCTGCTGGGCGAGACCGTGGCCCAGCTCGCCGCCCTGGCGCGGAAGATCCCGGTCGTCTTCCCGGTCCACCCCCGCACCCGGAAGATGATGGAGGGCCTCGAGCGCGACCACCCCGGCCTGCTCCTCAGCGAGCCGCTCGGCTACCTCGACTTCCTCTCGCTGATCGCCGACGCCCGCGCGGTGCTCACCGACTCCGGCGGCATCCAGGAGGAGACGACCTACCTCGGCGTCCCCTGCTTCACCCTGCGCGCCAACACCGAGCGGCCGGTCACCGTCACCTCCGGCACCAACACCCTGCTCGGGCTCGACCCCGCCGCGATCTCGCGGATCCCGGTCCTGCTCGGCGAGCGCGACGGAGCGTCTTCGGAGCCGCCGCTCTGGGACGGCCACGCGTCGGAGCGGATCGCCGAGGTGATCCTCAGCTAGCGTCGGCCGCGGTCTCGTCCGGCGCCGCCGACTCGTCGTCCTGGCCGCCGGCGAGCTTGTCGACCTCTTTGCTGGGGCCGAGCAGCATGCTCATGTTGCGCCCTTCCTGCAGCGGCGCCGACTCGATCGTGGCGAGCCCGTCGAGGTCCTCGAAGAGCTTCTGCAGGAGGTTGCGGCCGCGCTCGGGATGGGCCTGCTCGCGGCCGCGGAACATGATCGTCACCTTGACCTTGTCGCGGTGCTTGAGGAAGCGTTCGACGTGGCCCTTCTTCGTCTCGTAGTCGTGGGTCGCGATCTTCGGCCGCAGCTTGATTTCGCGGACGTTGACCTGCTGCTGGTGCTTGCGGGCCGCCTTCTGCTTCTGCTCCTGCTCGTATTTGTACTTCGAGTAGTCGAGCAGGCGGGTCACCGGCGGCTTCGAGTTCGGCGCCACCTCGACCAGGTCGAGGTCGGCCTCCTGCGCCTTGCGCATCGCCTCGCCGGTGTCGACGATCCCCAGCTGCTCGCCGTCGGCGCCGATCAGGCGCACCTGCGGAACCCGGATCCGCTCGTTGATCCGGGTGGTGTCGCGCTCTGGAGGGCGCCGATCGAACCTGCGCGGGACCGGCACTATCGGAGGCGAGACTTCAAGAGGACGAGACGGTAGGCGGGCACAGAGCGCTCAGCGGCGGCGGTGATTTTTCGTGCCAGCGATCAAGTTCGGCGCAGTATAGAGGCAGAACGGCGATTCGTGAACCCGACCGCTCAGCGCTCCGCCGTCTCGGTCTCGACCCGGGCGGCGAAATCGGCCATCGACATCTCCCCCAGGTCGCCGTCGGAGCGGGAGCGCACCGCGACGGCGCCGTTCTCCTCCTCGCGGTCGCCAACGACCAGCATGTAGGGGTAGAGGCCGATCGTCGCGGCATCGCGGATCTTCTTCCCCACCGACTCCGAGCGGTCGTCGAGGGCGACGCGGAGGCCGAGTTCGCGCAGCTCCGCGAAGGCGCGGCGGCCGTAGTCGTTGTGGCGGTCGGAGATTGGCAGGACGATCGCCTGCACCGGCGCCATCCAGGTCGGGAAGCGGCCGGCGTAGTGCTCGATCAGGATCCCGGCGAAGCGCTCCATCGAGCCCAGCAGCGCCCGGTGGATCATCACCGGCCGGTGGGCGGCGTCGTCGGCGCCGGTGTAGTAGAGCTCGAAGCGCTCGGGCATCTGGAAATCGAGCTGGCAGGTGCCGCACTGCCAGGAGCGGCCGAGCGCGTCGGTGATGTGGAAGTCGATCTTCGGCCCGTAGAAGGCCCCGTCCCCGGGGTTGAGCGTGTACTCGCGGCCCTGGCTGTCGAGAGCTTCGGCCAGCGCCGCCTCCGCCTTCGCCCACTGCTCCTCGCTCCCCATCGACTTCTCCGGCCGGGTCGAGAGCTCGACGTGAACGTCCTCGAAGCCGAAGCGGCCGTAGAGCTCGTCGATCGCCTCGCAGATCGAGGCGACCTCGTCGCCGATCTGCTCCTCGGTGCAGTAGACGTGGGCGTCGTCCTGGGTGAAGGCGCGGACCCGCAGCAGGCCGTGCAGCACGCCCTCGCGCTCGTTGCGTGAAACCCGGCCGAACTCGGCCAGGCGCAGCGGCAGCTCGCGGTAGGAGTGGCGGTCGGAGGCATAGACGAGGCAGGCGCCGGGGCAGTTCATCGGCCTCAGCGCGTAGCGGCGGTCGTCGTCCTCCATGAAGTACATGTCGTCCTTGTAGTTGTCCCAGTGCCCGGAGCGGTGCCAGAGCTGCTCGTCGAGAACCTGCGGCGTGGCGATCTCCTGGTAGCCGCGCTTGCGCAGCTGGTCGCGGACCTCGCCCTCGATCGTGCGCAGCAGTGTCGTCCCGTTGGGCAGCCAGAAGGGCATCCCCGGCGCCTCCTTGCGCAGCATGAAGAGGCCGAGCTGCGGTCCGAGGCGGCGGTGGTCGCGTTCCTTGGCCTGCTCGACCCGCTCCAGGTGCTCCTCCAGGTCCTTCTTCGAGAAGAAGGCGGTGCCGTAGATCCGGGTGAGGCTCTCGCGCCGCTCGTCGCCGCGCCAGTAGGCGCCCGCGACGGAGCTGAGCTTGATCGCCTTGATGCGGCCGGTCGAGGGACCGTGGGGGCCGCGGCAGAGGTCCTCGAAAGGGCCGTTGCGATAGAGCGAGACGTTCTCCACGCCCTCGTCGCGGACGAGATCCTCGATCAGCTCGACCTTGAAGCCCTGGTTCTGGCCGCGGAAGATCTCGATCGCCTCGGCGGCGGGGACGTCGCGGCGGCAGAACTCCTCGTCGGCGCCGATGTGCTCCCGCATCGCCTGCTCGATCTTCGGCAGGTCCTCCTCGGTGATCCTGGTCCCGGGCGGGAACTCGAAGTCGTAGTAGAAGCCGGACTCGATCGGCGGCCCGATCGTCACCTTGGTCCCGGGATAGAGGTCCATCACCGCCTCGGCCATCACGTGGGCGGCGTCGTGGCGGATCAGCTCCAGCGCCTCGGGGTCGCGGTCGGTGAGGATCGCGACCCCGCCGCCGCCCTCGGGCAGCGGCGCCGCGAGGTCGCGCAGCTCGCCGTCGACCCTGATCGCCAGCGCGGCCTTGGCCAGGCCGGGACCGATCGCGGCCGCCGCGTCGGCGCCCGTCGCCCCCGCCGGCAGCTCCAGCGGCTTGCCGTCAGGCAGGGTGAAGGTGGTCTTCTCGGTCGCGGCCTCCATATTCCACGCAGGATAGTCACGTAGTGGTTAGGTCTATCCAGACCCCATGGCTACCGAGCCGGTCCCTGCCGCGCCTGCCGTTCGGCGACGAGTGGGCACGGACTCTTGCCGGGAGGCGCTTGGACCCTCTTCAAAGTCCAGCCATCTTCATCGCTGATCACAAAGTGAGTTCCCGGCGGCACCTTGGCTTCCTCAGTCGACTGGATGCAGACCCGTCCACCCCGCAGTTCCCAGGCGAGGAACGGTTCGCCGTGTTCCTCTTCGAGGAACTGAGGCGAAGCGAGCACGAGCGTCGGCCCTTCGCCGACAGCCTTGCGGTACTCGCTCAGCTGCGAGAAGTACGAGGTCGGGCCGACGGGCGCGTTGGCGAGCGCGAGGAGCGAGCAGACGCCCGCGGCGGCAACGAAGAGCGCAGCCGCCGCAAAGACCAAAGGAGACGGGGCGCTTTTGCGTCCTCCTGGGACGGAAAAGCGCCCCAGCAGGGGCAAGAGGATCGTCAGCGCGACGAGAGGCGCCGCGATCTCGATCGCCTTCGCGGCCGTGTAGGGCGTGCCCCCGACGCGGGCGGCGGCGTAGGCGAGGGCGGCGGCGGCGAGGGCGGCTAGGATCGCGCTCTCGCGGTGACGCCAGAGCTGGACGAGACCGTAGAGGAAGAGCGCTAGGGCGAAGGCGATGCCGAGGTAGTAGGCGACGGCCGGAACGGCGCCGTCGCCCGGTGCAAGGCGGAAGTCGCCCGAGGGCCAGATGCCGAGCGCCTCGACGGGGGAGATCTGGCCGAAGAGGTTGCCGAGGCCGGGGCCGTTGGGGTCGAAGGTCTCGAAGCTGTGGAAGTCGAGCATGCGGGGCAGCTCCGGCAGGGTCAGGACTAGGAAGACGACCCCCGCTAGACCGAGCGCTCGGGCTGCGGGTCCTGTCGCCGGTTTGGTCCCACCATCCGTGCGCTGCAGTAGCTGCTCGGGATGGTCCCCCAAACCCGCGCCACCCACAGCAGAGAGGATCAGGAACAAGACGAGGGCGGGGCCTAGCCAGATCAAGCTCGGGAAGCTGTAGGTGTAGATGGAGCCGGCGGCGATTAGGGCTGCTGGGACAAAGCGGAGCTGGAGATCTCGCCAGTCTCGTTGGGACTCCCGCAGCGCCAGCGCGAAGGCGAGGAGGAAAAGCGCTTGCATCGTCTCCTTGAAGGCGCCCTGGGCGAGGTAGGAGGCGACTATGTAGGCAAGGCCGACCAGGAGTGCGCCGGCGGTGCGGGGGATTGAGGGGAGGTCGCGGAAGGCGGCGAGGGCGGTCAGCGAGGCGATGATCGCGACGGCGGCGGTGAGGCCGCTGAAGCCCTGGACGAGACCGATGCCGAGGCCCTTGTTGAGGGCGACGACGATCGCGTGCGGGCCGAGGGGGTAGCCCTGGTTCAGCAGCTGCGTGGAGTGGCCTTCGGCGAGGCGGTCGGCGGCCAACAGATGCTGGGACATGTCGGGGTTGAAGCTGGTGCCGAGGATCCCGAAGTGGCCTTCGACGGCGAATGGCAGCGAGGCGGCGAGCAGCGCAGCCAGCGCCACCGGCCAGCCGACGCGCAGTGCCTCCCCCACGCCCTCGACCCGCCCCCAAAGCCAGGTGACCGAGGCGACGGTCAGCGCCGGGACCAACACCGCCGAGACCACTCCGTTCCCCGGCAGCCGCACCGTCCCCCAGCAGACCGCGCAGAGCAGCGCCAACCCGACCGCGGGCGAGAGCCAGGACCAGCTCCGCCCCCCGCAGAGCCCGATCGCGGCCTGCCCGATCGCCAGCGAAGACGCGCAGATCGCCAGCACCGCTGCGTAGGTCCCGATCACGAGACCCGCGAGCCTAGACTGAGGCGATGGCCTACGCACCTCCCGCCCGGCATCTGCTCAGGGCCAGGGACCTGGCCGACGCGCGTTACGCCGAGCAGATCGGGGTCGAGGACATGGCAGAGGCCGCCGGCCTCTCCAAGGCCCACTTCAGCCGCGAGTTCCGCCGCACCTTCGGCGAGTCGCCCTACGTCTACCTGATGACCAGGCGGCTGGAGCGGGCGGCGGCGCTCCTCCGCAGCACCGACTACTCCGTGGCCGAGATCTGCCTCGAGGTCGGGCTGCAGGGGGTCGGCTCATTCACCACCAGCTTCAAGCGCATGTACGGGAAGACGCCGACGGCCTACCGCACCTCCTTCCCCCCGGCCTCCGACCAGGCCCGCGTCCCGGCCTGCATCGTTCGCGCCTACGCCCGCCCCCAACACCGCACGTTTCGAGAAGACAGCCCGCCAGCCCGGACCTAGCATCGCTCCCAAGCTGATTTCAACCAGGAGGAAACGATGAAGATCGCAAACGCACAGCTATGGGTTCACGACCAGGAGGAGGCGCTCGCCTTCTACACCGAGAAGCTCGGCTTCGAGATCCGCTCCGACGTCACGCTCCCCGAGATGGACGATTTCCGCTGGCTGACGGTCAGCCCTCCCGGCCAGGAGGACGTCGCGGTCGTCCTGATGGCGATCCCCGGTCCGCCGATGATGGACGAGAGCACGACCCAGCAGGTCGAGGAGCTGATGTCGAAGGGATTCGCCGGCACCGTCTTCCTCACCACCGACGACTGCCGTGGCGACTACGAGCAGCTGAAGTCCCGCGGCGTCGAGTTCACCGAGGCCCCGGAAGAGCGCCCCTACGGGATCGACTGCGGCTTCCGCGACCCCTCCGGCAACAGCATCCGCCTCACCGAGGTGAAGCTGCCGGCTTTGACCTGAGCCTCAGGTCGGAAGGCATTCGAGGTAGCGCGAGCGCACTTCGACGGCGCCGGAGTTGAGGAGAACGGCGGCCAGTTCGACGGAGCAGCGTTCGCGCACCGAAGTCGTGCGGGTCCAGATTGCTTCGCCGACGATGACGGTGCGGCTCTGACGGGCGAGCCCGATCAACCGCACCGTCTTTTCGGCGATCCGTTCGGCCTCCGGTTCCATCGCCTCCTTCGCCCGCTGGAAGGAGAGAATCCGTTCGCGGCGGCAGTGGGCCCGGAGCTTCGCTGACGCCAGGCTTCCTTCACCCCGCACCACCACCCTCAGGTTGCACCGGGTTTCGAAGTTGGCGCCGCGCCCGTCCGTGTAGAAGCTGCAGGCGATCTTGTACTTCGACCGCCGCGAGCAGCCTTGGAAGACGATGCCGCTGACCTGGGCGTGAATCCTGTCGTAGTGGCGCGCCTTCGCCCGGGCCGCTCGCTTCGCCGCGCCCTTCCTCAGCTTCGGCGGTTCCGGCGGCGGGGGCGGTTCCGGAGTTCCACCGCCACCTCCCCCTCCGCCGCCACCCGAGGGCAAATCCTCACAGGCGACCCCGTCGTTGTCGCCGTCGAGGCCATAGGGATCGCCCGGCAACAGGTATTCCTGTGCTTCCTCCTGGGTCGCGAAGTCCGAGCAGTCGTAGTCGACGCCCGAAGCCGATCCCGCCGAGGCCAGGAGAAAGGCGGCGGCAGTCGCGACAAGCACACCGATTCGAATCAAGGAGCAGCTGATTGCGCGACCCTATCCGAGTAAAAGAACCGCGCTGTAGGAGAACCGGGAGGAGGAAGTGGGCGTTACTGGGCTCGAACCAGTGACCTCCAGCTTGTCGAGCTGGCGCTCTCCCAACTGAGCTAAACGCCCGGGCCTCGGAATCTAGCAATGGGCAGGAGAAAGGCGGGCGGTGGCTAAAGGAACGGTTGCAACGGTCGATGCAACGAGTGCAACTTTCCATGACCTCCGGTGTTTCTGGAGGGCGGACTTCAAAAGCTTGAGGACCGACGAGCCAGTGACTTAGAACTCTCTGGTGGTACGTCCTTCGGAAACAAAGGGCCCCAATTGGGGCCCTTTTCCGTGTCGGGGGCGGCCGCTGGACGCGGTCGCTGGGCAGGTTCCAGCGGCGCGGCGCAATCAGTTCCTATGCTGCTGCTCGATGGCCCTCCGCGCCACCAGGAACGGGACGAGCTACGACCCGATCGACCTCGATCGCGCCGAGCGGCGCTTCTGGGGCGACATCTGGGACTCGGTCCCGGCGGAGGTGACACGTGGCCACGGAATCGAACGGCGCGACTTCGGCCCGATCCAGGCCACGGTCGTCCGTGACCTCGGCCAGGTGGGAATGCTGAACCTGCTGCTGGGTGCGCCCGAGGATCCCAGCGGCGAGCACCTCGGCGCGGCGGTGGCCTGGGCGGAAGCGCGGGGCGCCCGGCCTTACGTCCCCCTCACTTCCGACCTGCCCGGCTCCGCCGGGGCCGAGACCTGGCTGCGCCAGAACGGATTCCAGCCCGCATACGCCTGGATGAAGTTCGTCCGCGACCCGCACCCACCGCGCTTCCCCGCCCCCGACGGCATCGAGGTGGTCGAGTTGGGCGCGCCCGACGAAGAGCCGTTCGGGACGATCGCCGCCCTCGGCTTCGGGATGCCCGCCTGGGGCGCCGACCTCTTCGCCCACCTGCCCGGTCGCGAGGGCTGGCGCTGCTACGTCGCCAGGATCGGCGGCGAGGCCCAAGCCTGCGGGGCGATGCTGATCGAGGACGGGATCGCCGAGCTCGGGATCGGCGCCACCCTCGAGGAGGCCCGCGGCCGCGGCTGCCAGACCGCCCTCCTGCATCGGCGGATACGCGACGCCGCCGTGGCCGGCTGTCACACGCTCCTCGTCGAGACGGGAGAGCGGGTCCCCGACCGGCCGTCGGCGAGCTATCGCAACATCCTCAAGGCGGGCTTCGAGGAGGCCTACCTGCGGCCGAACTGGCAGCGGCCGCGCTAAGCGGCCGTCCGGCGGGTCTCGTCTCGCCGCGGCTCGTAGCCGGCCCGGTCGACCTTGCGGTGGTAGCGCTCCCCGACCTTGCCGCCGGAGATCGCGGCCAGCAGCGTCGCGACGAGGACGAGGACGAGCGCGATCGCCGCCCCACCCGCCAGCGAGCCTTCGTCGATCGGGATCCGCGGCAGGTTCAGCTGCGAGAAGAGGTTGTATTCGGAGCCGGCGATGGCGCCGAGGATCGCCAGCGCCACCGTGGCCAGCAGCCCGATCAACCAGGCGCCGAGCCCTTGGCGCCCGCCGTCGAAGCGGGACATCCGACCGGCGACGTAGCCGCCCGCGTAGTAGCTGATCGCGAGGACGACGATGAGCAGGATGCCGCCGACGATGCTGATCGTCTCGGCGTTGGATTCCGCCTCGCCTTCGCTCAGCTCGGTGAGGCCGATCGCCGCGCCGGCCGCGCTCAACAGCGCCGTCAGCAGGACCGCGATCCCGACCGCGACCAGCCAGCCGAAGAGGGCGGCGCCGAGGTTGAAGCCCCCGTACTCATCGCGCTGGCGCTCGCGCACGACAGCCGGCCCGGCTCCCGCTTGTTGCGTTCCACTCGTGGTCTGGCGGTCGGCCGTTTCACGGTCGTCGACCGTCCGCTCCCCGGTCCTCTCAACCATCTCGTCCCTCCTGGTCCCTGGTCTTCCAAATTCGATTGGCGGACAGGCACCAGATACCCGCGCGAGAGATGACTAACCCGCCTGAACCGCCGACGACGGGCCGGTCACGCCTGGGGGGTCGCAATCCGTTCGAACAGCAGCTCTAGGTCCTGAACGAGCGTCGCCCCGTCGATCCGGGAGGATGCTGCCTGGCCGCCGATCAGGAGGCCGAGTCGCGGGTGGGCCCGCCTCACTTCGCCGGCGACCGCTTCCAGCCGGGGCGCCAGCGTCGACATCGTCGCCGCCAGGGCGACCAGGTCCGGCGCGAGCGACTCCACCGCCTGCAGCAGCGCTTCGGTGGGAACGTCCGCCCCGAGGTAGACGGGGTCGTAGCCGGCGTCTTCGAGGATGTCGGCGGCCATCCGCAGGCCGAGCGCGTGCTGCTCCCCCTCCACCGCCGCGAAGAGAGCCCGCCCCTGTCTCGGAGCGACCGCTTCGACGGGAGCCGGCCGCAGCGCCGCCAGCACCCGGTTCGTCAGAGCCGTCGCCAGATGCTCGTCGGCGACGGTGAGGGCCCCTTGCTCCCAAAGCTCGCCGATCTCGTGCATCGCCGGCGCGATCACCCTCTGGTAGAGCCGCGGCGTGGTCATCCCCTCCCGCAGCGCCCCCGCGGCGACCCGATAGGCACCGGGGCCGTCGGCGGCCCGCAGCGCTTCCAGGTAGAGGCGCGACAGCCGCTCCGTCTCGCGACCTGTCCCTCGTCCCATCGAGTTGTCAGCCCCCGCTGACATCTCAGTCACCGGATAAAGGCTACGGCCGTACCTGATTCCCCTCAAGCCCCAGAGCGCCAGGAGCGCGATCACGCTCAAAGGCGCCCAGAAGTTTGGCCATCGCCGCTCATGGGGATGAAGCTGCCCAACCCTATTCCTGACCCGGAGGAGAGCAATGAGCATCATCACGATCCTGATCATCGTCATCCTCGTCCTGCTGGCCATCTACCTGTTCCGGCGCGTCTTCTAGCGCCTCCCGGAGGTGCGCGCTCAGTCCGCAGCGTCGAGCGCGAGCCTTATGTCGTCGAGCGCGAGCCTTATGTCCTTGACCAAGAGCTGCAAGGTCATCGCATCGCTGGGAGAAGGCTCGAAGCCGAAGCGCTCATAGAAAGCCCGGGCCTCGCGATTCAGGGCGTGAACGAGCAGTAGACGCATCCCCGCCTGCTCAGCCACCGAAAGCGTCCGGCTCATCGCATCCCTCAGAAGAAAAGCTCCTACCCCCATTCCCTGAACCGTCTTGTTTACCGCCAGCCGCCCCAGCAGCATCGCCGGGATCGGGTGCCGCGGCATCCCCTTTCGCCCCCGCTCGGTTGCATCGGCGTGCTCAATCGACGCGAGCGACAGCGCGTGGTAGCCGACCACCCGATCCTGCTCGGAGTCCACGACTGCGTAGGTACGAGCGGCCCCGGCCCCCGCCGCCGCTCGGGCGTGCTTGACGAGCCAGATATCCAGCGACCCCACCCCGCAATCAAATCCGTTGATCCGGTGCTCGCTGCCGAGCGGCTGAGGATCGAGGAAGCGCGGCACTCGGCCTATTCAGGGCGGGGGCGCGAAAATAGTTTGGCGAGTTCGGGGTGGGCTTTCGCCGGTCGATCCATCGCCGCAACGATCTCCTGCCAGGCATCCGAATCGACGCTGAAGGTGGTCCGATCGGCGAGCAGACGCTCGGCTCGCTCACGACCGCCCTCAACCAGAAACTGCGTCAGGGACTCCCGATGGACCAATGCGGCCTGCTTGAAAAGAGTCTCGTCATCCTTCTCGATGCGAAGGTTGACCCTCTGGGTCTTTGGACTCGCCATGGCGAAGAATGTACATACAACGTATGTCAGAAGTCAAGCGTCACGTCTGCAAACCGCTCCGGCAAGGCGCAAACACCTCGCCAGAGCCAGAGGCGCCTACCGGAATCGAACCGGTGTAAACGGCTTTGCAGGCCGCTGCGTAGCCACTCCGCCAAGGCGCCGGGAACCCGGTGAAGGGTAGCGGCGGGGGCGCGAACGGGACGGGCGGGCGCGACGGTCGGCTCGGGCTACTGCTCGTAGTCCTCGACGGTGCCGCCGTCGCGCATGCTGGCGTCGTCGGGGTCGTCGCCGGCGCGGCGGAGGGCGCGGCGCTGGCGGAGGTAGTCCCAGGCCTTGTCGAGCTGGACTTTCAGCTCCTCGAGGCGGGCGTGCTCGTCGTCGTCGAGCCCCTCTCCCTCGTGGCGGCGGAGGAGGTCCTCCTCTTCCTGGACCAGCTGGTCGATGCGGGCGAGCACCTGCTGATCGTCCATGGCGGCTCCCTACCCGGTCGCGGAGGATTCGACAACGGCGAAGCTGATCCCAGCCCTCTGCAGGCGCTCTAGCAGGGGGTCGCCCATCGCCGCGGCGGTGGTGAGCTGGCCGGAGGCGGCGGGGAGGTCGTCGAAGGCGAGGCACAGGCCCGACTCGGCGAGCATCTTCGAGGTCTCGCCGTAGCCGGGGTCGCCTCCCTTTACCTCGGTGACGACTCGCTTCCCCCCGCCCTCGCCGACGAAGACGACCTTGAACCAGCTCTTCCCGCGTTTCTCCTCGCTCGGTCCCTCGCCGGGTGCTTTCATCTTCAGCAGCAGCTTCCGGGTCGGCGGCAGCTGGGCGAGGGCGAACCCGGTCCCGACCCCGGCGGCGATGCCGCCCACCGTGGTCAGGTGCTTGGCGACCAGGCGGTGACCGTAGGTGAAGTCGGGCCCGTAACGGTCGAGCGCGGCGGCGGAGCGACGCACGATCGCGCCGTCGATCGTCGGCAGCGGCACCGTCCAGCCGCCGAGCCGCTCGTCGCGGCGGATCCGCGCCGGCGCCGAGTGTATCTGGCGGCCGCTCGGACGCTGCTCGGCGCCGCGCCGCTCCTTCGCCGCGGCCAGGGTCTGCCGCGCCCGGCCGAAGCCGTTGATCGCCGAGTGATAGGTGCCGCCGGAGAAGCTGGCGTTGCTGCGAACGTAGCCGTTGACGGTCAACGGCACGCCTTCGGGCAGCTGCTTGACCGTGAAGTAGGCGCCGAGATCGTGCGGTATGGAGTCGAAGCCGCAGCAGTGAACGAGACGGGCGCCGCTGCGCTCGGCCTCGGCGTTGTGCTCCACCCACATCCGATCGACGAACTCGGGCTCGCCGGTGAGGTCGCAGTAGTCGGTTCCGGCGGCCGCGCAGGCCGCGACCAGCGGCTCGCCGTACAGGGCGTAGGGCCCGACGGTGGTGACCACCACGCGGGTCGACTCCGCAACCCCTCGCATGGCGTCCCGGTCGGATGCATCGGCCTCGATCAAATCCGGCGCCGAGGCCTGCGGCGAGGCGGCCGCCAACCGCTCCTTCACCGCCTCCAGCTTCTCCCGGTTGCGGCCGACGAGCGCCCAGCGCATCTCGGCCGGTCCATGCGCCGCGAGATAGTCGGCCGTGAGGCCGCCCGTGAAGCCGGTCGCCCCGAACAGAACCAGGTCGTAGGGGCGCGAAGGCTCCATCTGGTTAATTCTCTCAGGCTTAGGCGCTCGTTGCAGCAGGTGGAACGGGCGCCGCGGACGACCAGTCAGCGACCACGACGCCCGTTGCACGTGCACGACTTCAACGCGGCCGCTTTACAAATGTCAGGCCCAAGTCAAAGAAAGAGATATGCCCAGCGGAGCCTGTTTTCCCGCAAACTCCAGAAAAACGTCCCAGTTCAGTGAGTTCGCTCGCTTCTGCGAAAGCCGCGTCGGACGCACTTTCGCGACGCCGCAGGAGTTCCAGGCATTCACGGTGGCACGCTTCCGCGAGTTCTGGGCGCTGTTCCTCGAGTGGGCGCGCCCGCTCCACTCCGGCAGGTCGAGCCGGTCTGCGTCGGAGACAACTGCGAGACAGCGACGTTCTTCCCGAATCTGGAGCTGAGCTATGCCGAGAACCTGCTCGAGCCGCGCGAAGAGCTGACCCGGCGCGAGCTGCGCGAGCGCGTCCGGCGCCTTGCGGGCCACATGCGCGCCCTCGGCATCGGCAGCGGCGACCGGGTGGTCGCGATCGCCGCCAACGACCCCGAAGCGATCGTCGCGGCGCTCGCCACCGCCACCCTCGGCGCCACCTTCTCCAGCGCCGCCCCGGATATGGGGGCGCCGGCGATCCTCAGCCGCTTCGAGCAGCTTTCGCCGAAGCTGCTCTTCGCCGCCAGCGACAGCGACGCCCTCGCCGACGTGGTCGCCTCGCTTCCCTCGCTGGAGGCCGTGCTCTCGCTCGACGACGACGCCGTCCCGGCCACCGGTTCGATTCCCATGCAGCGGCTCTCCGACCTGATCGCCTCTCCCCCACCCGAGCCGCTGCCGGGAGGCTGGGAGCGGTTTCCCTTCAACCACCCGCTCTTCATCCTCTTCACCTCCGGCACCACCGGCGCTCCGAAGTGCGTCGTCCACGGCGCCGGAGGCACCCTGCTCGAGCACCTGAAGGAGCATCGCCTGCACACCGACCTCCGCCCCGGGGACACCCTCTTCTTCCATACCAGCGCCGCCTGGATGATGTGGAACTGGCAGCTCTCGGCCCTCGCCTGCGGCGCCAGGGTCGTCGTCTTCGACGGCCCGCTCGCCGGGCCCGGAACGCTGTGGGAGATCGTCGCCGAGGAGGAAGTGACCGTCTTCGGCACCAGCCCGCCCTACCTGCAGCTCTGCCAGGACAGCGGCTGCTCGCCCCCGGCGCGAGAACCCGCCGCGGACGCTGCGAGCGGTCCTCTCCACCGGCTCTGTCCTGCGCGACTGGCAATTCGACTGGGTCGCCGAGGAGGTCGGCCCGGTCGCGCTGCAGTCGATCTCGGGCGGCACCGACATCATCGGCTGCTTCGTCCTCGGCCACCCCGACCTGCCGGTGCGCCGCGGGATGATCCAGTGCCGCAGCCTCGGCCTCGACGTGCAGGCGCTGGCGACTGGGACGACGCCGCCCGACTCGGGCCTGGGCGAACTGATCTGCCGCAACCCCTTCCCCTCACGCCCGCTCGGCTTCCTCGGCGACGAGGACGGCAGCCGCTTCCACGAGGCCTACTTCGCTCAGAACGAGGGGGTTTGGACGCACGGCGACCTGATCGAGCTCGACCCCGACGGACAGGCGCGGATCCACGGCCGCTCCGACGGCGTCCTCAACATCCAGGGTGTCCGCATCGGCCCGAGCGAGATCTACCAGGCACTGCGCGAGGTGCCCGAGGTGCGGGAGGCGATGGCGGTCGAACAGCGGCGCGAGGACGCCGCCCGACTGGTCCTCCTCGTCGTTCTCCGCGAGCGCGCGCGGCTCGACACCGAGCTGACGCTGCGGATCCGCAGGACGATCGGGCGCCAGACCACCGCCCTGCACGTCCCCGAGCTGGTCATCGCGATCAGGGAGCTGCCTGTGACTGACAGCGGCAAGCGCTCCGAGCGGGCCGGCCGCGACGCCGTCGAGGGACGCGCCGTGGCGAATCGGAAGGCGCTCGCAAACCCCGAGTCGCTGGAGCAGATCGGACAGGCGATGGCGAAGGCCGAAGCGGAGCTGGCGGCGCTGGAGGCCGACTCGCTCGTCCAGCAGGGCGACACGGTCGACAAGGTGCGGGCGATCTGGGAATCGGTGCTGGGCGCGCAGGGACTCGGCGACGGCGAGGGCTTCTTCGCTCTCGGCGGCACCTCGCTGCAGGCGGTGCGGGTCTTCACCCAGATCCGCGACCGGAGCTGGTCCCGAGGCTGCTGCGGCGCGGCTTCGCCCGCTTCCAGCGCGATTCAGCCCTGGCACAGGCGGAGGCTGCCTGGATGGAGGGCGCCTCCGAGGCCCACCAGCGCCTCGCCACCCACTTCCTCCAGCTCGCGGCCGCCTACCGCCCCCGCCCCTATCGCGGATCGATGACCTATTTCCTCCCCACGGTCCGCCGCTTCCACCTCTTCGCCGACCCGCTGCCCGTCTGGCGCCGGGTCACCGCCGGGACGATCGAGATCGAGCGCGTCCCCGGGCCGCACGTGGGGATGGTCTCCGGGGATGCGGCGCCGGTGGTGGCCGCCATCGTCGACCGCCACCTGCGGGCCAGCCGGGATCAGGTGTCGGCTGCCACTTAGGAGGGCTTGGCGAAACCCCCCGCGCACGCCTGGCGACCTGGGCGACGGGGCCCTCGCAGCCGATGTTTGACCCACCCAGGTGTGGTCAAAATCGGATGCGCCCGATGTCCCCGAGGCGGACGAGGAAAAAACCGCGGTTTGACCTGACGGAATCGGATACCCATGAGCGCTGCTGTTCGGCCGAACCCCCGCCACAGGCGGGGGGTCGAGCGCGGCGCGGGCTCCTTGCCGCGCTTGGTCCGACGCTCGCCAGCCGCACACGCGGGTTCCCCAAACCCTCTTAGGCGGCCGAGGCGGGCGCCGGGGCGCCGCTCTGCACTGGGTGCCCGCCGTCGCGCCAGACGCCTACGCCCTTGCCGACATGGACGACGCCCTCGAAGCCGGCGCGCTGCAGGATCGAGGCGGCGAGACCGCTGCGCTTGCCGCCGCGGCAGATCGTCGCGATCGGACGGTCGCGGGGCAGCTCGTCGAGCCGGCCCGCGAGGTCGCCGTAAGGGATGTGGAGGGAGCCCGGGACGTGCGCGCCGGCGTACTCGGAGGCGTTGCGGACGTCGAGGACGACCGGGCCGCCGTCGCCGTCGACGCGGCGGGCGAGCTCGTCGGGGTCGATCAGCTCGATCCGGTGCACCGGCCGCTCCTCCGTGCGCCAGGCGGTCATCCCGCCCTCGAGATAGCCCCGAACGGCGAGGCCGACCGAGGCGAGCAGCTGCGCCGCCCGGCGCTCGTCGCCGCTGGAGGCGGCGACGACGATGATGTCGCTTCCCTGGGGAGCAACGAGCGAGACCTTGGTCGCGAAGCCGGTGTCGTAGGAGGAGGCGCTGAGGGCGCCCTCGATGTGGGCCTCGTCGAACTGCTCATTGGTGCGGCCGTCGATGACGACGGCGCCTTCCTCGACCAGCTCCTCGACCTCGTGCGGGCTGAGCGGCGCCGGCGTCCCGAAGTCCTCGACCAGGGGGCCGCGGTTGAGGCCGACGATGCGCTCGATGTTGGGCGGTTTGTCGCCGAGCGAGCCGACCTGGTCCTCGACGAACTCAGCCTCGTCGGCGATCTGCAGGGCGCGGTTGTGACGGCGCTCGAAGCCGATCGTCGAGGAGCACTTGAGGTCGAGCCCGGAGCCGCCGCAGAGCGAGCCGCCGAGGTGGCCGGGCCAGACCTCGACCTCGTCGGGCAGCCTCAGCAGCCGCTCATGCAGGGAGCGGAACATGTCGGCGGCGCCCTCCCGCGGCTCGACCGCGAGGTCGGGGCGGGCGACGTCGCCGATGAAGAGCGAGTCGCCGGTCAGCAGCGCCCAGGGCGCACCGCCGCGCCCCTCGTCGCTGAGCAGGAAGCAGGTGTGCTCGGGCCGGTGCCCGGGAGCGTGGATCGCCTCGACCACGAGGTCGCCCAGCTCCAGCTTCCAGCCGTCGCCGAACGGCTCATGCGGGTACTCGGCCCCGGCCAGCTCGTGCACGTGGACCGTCGCCCCGGTGCTGCGGCAGAGCCGCCCGTGCCCGGAGACGTGGTCGGCGTGGTTGTGGGTCTCGAGCAGATGCCCGATCCGCACCCCGTGCAGGCCCGCCAGCCGCCGATACGGATCGATGTCCCACTGCGGATCGACCACCACCGCCACCCCCGCTTCCCGGTCGGCGACCAGATATGAAGCGCAGCCGAGGTCCTCGTGGATGATCTGGCGGAAAAGCATCTTCTCCCTCGCCCGCCAGGCTAGCGCGCCAAGCACTCCGCCATAGCTAGAATGCCCCCGATGCGGCTGTAGCTCAGCTGGCTAGAGCGTCTGCTTGCCATGCAGAAGGTCGAGGGTTCGAATCCCTTCAGCCGCTCTAAGGAAAAGCCCCGCTCCGGCGGGGCTTTTCTGTGTCCGGCTGGCGGCTTCGGCCCGCCGCAACCTCTTGACTTCCGTACTCGCTGCCCGTTGCTGCCCAAAAAACCGGTCCCGTGGCTATGCGACCGCGACCAGTGGCACCTCACCGCCGGGAGCTTCCCAACCGATGGCCTTTGCAAGTGCCAAGGCGAATTCCTCGTCTTTGTCCATTCCCTCGCGCTGGCGGTTTACGAAGCTCTCGAATTCAAGGTCGATGTCTGCGACTCGGAAGCGCCAAACCGTTTCCCGAATGACCTGACGGTCGTCTTCCCGGTGCCCGCTGAACTTCACCACGCAATCAACCGACGAGTTGGACGGATCGATGAAGCGCATCCGCAGATTCGTCGGCACAGGCCCCCGCCCCTCAGGAATCTCGCCGACCGTCAACTCGTAGAGATGATTCCGGCTGATAGCGACGACTTTTGGCACCTCGACCTCGTCCAAAGCGACGGTGGTCGCGCCATCGGGGACCATCTCCCGTAGGTGGTCATGGACCGCGCGATGCACTCGGTGTTCGACCTCGCGACTGAGATGAGGGTCCCCGACCTTCACCGCATGAGCGACGGCGATGCTTTGTGACGCGTCCTGTGCGTCTGGTTTATTCATGTTTGTCCTTCCTCAGCGCTTCAGCGCTGGGGATCGTTCCTAACGAACCCCAAATCGTGAACCGTAGGTCGGACGCTCTGTCGCTTGTGGTCAAAGGCCGGTCAGGGGCGCGGAGCCTCTTGACCTAGACTCCGCCGTTCTCTCCCCGGAATTCAGCACCGATCATTGCCCTGTCGGCACCTGGGATTTTGTCAAGGTCGGCCATCCTCACCAACGTCGAAGCGAGGGGCAGAAGGGCTAGGAGAGACGCGTTCCGCCCGAGGATCGAGACGCCTCCGCCAAACGTCGTGTAGGTCTCCCCGAGGGTCTGTACCTCGCTGGGATTGCCCTGCCAGGCACCGACAAGTCCAAGGTTCGCCAACTCGGATAGCTCGGCTTGCAGCGTTGGCATCAACTTGTCCTCACCCATTTCGGCAGCACGCTGCACCCGAACCCGCTCCTCGTTGTTCGCGGGATCGTTGAGGTAGGCCAAGACACAAAGGCTGTGGTAGGGCAAGCGGTCTAGGAGGTTGAGAAGAAAGTGCCCGGTGTTAATCGAGATATCGCTATCGAAGACGAATGAGGCGTAAAAGGCTCCGATGAATGGGACCTTCTTCTCGTCGTAGCTCCTCGCCGCAAGCAGAAGGGTTCCCTCAAGCATCCCGCGCGGGTCCGATTCCGGATCAAACAATCCATCGCTTCGCGGGGTTTCGCCGGTCGCTTCGCGCTCCTTGATGCGCGCAAGAGCGACCGCCAATGCACCGCCGATTCGAACCTCCTCGTTGCGAGTCAGTAGGCGGCGCTGAATCGCGCGCCCCGCTGACCCTAAAAGCCGACCAAGAACCGGGGTCGCAAAACCGCCTGCAATTGCTCCTACCGGACCGAGAAATGCACCGGCCGCTCCCCCGGCAAGACCAGCGAGACCATCAGCGCCTAGCTCAACTAGCTCTCTGCCGGATTCGACCGACTTCTCGTCGTTGATGGGTTGATCCTCTTCCACGACGCGCAGAGCCTAATTTGGAATCGGCCACCAGGGCATCTAGTGCTGCGCCGTGATCCGTCTTTGAGGCGATTACCTGGGCGTAGAGGCCAAGGGTCATCTTCGGATCGGTATGCCCCGCCTGCGCCATGACGTAGGGCACATCGGCCCCAGCGGCGAGCAGGAGAGAGATGAAGGTCCGACGTAGCGAGTGCGGCGTCAGGTCCGGCATCGGCCCCCGCTTCGACGCTCGCAGTTCGGCATTGGCGACCTTCGCCGCCGAATCCAGAAAGCGGTTGCGAACGTTGGAGGGGTTGTCCCGCTTGCCCTCGCTGGTCGGGAAGACCAAATCCCCCGGCTTGGTGTATTGGCTGCGACTCCGGTAGTCGGCCAAGAGCGCTTGCAGGGCAGGAGTCAGATCGACCTCGCGGACCCCTGCGTCAGTCTTCGCCGCCGCGATCCGCAAGCGCCGCCCCTCTAGGTTCACGTCCTGCCAGCGCAGATCAAGCGCCTCACTGATCCGCAGGCCCGCCAGCGTCAACGTCGCGAGCAGCGGGCGGCGGCGACCCGTATCGCCCTCGCGCCCTTCGGCGTCGAGCTTCCCCGCCGCGCCGAGCAGCGCCGCGACCTGATCGGGCTGCAAGTAGCTGCGGCTCGGCTTGTCCTCTTTCAGCAGCCGCTTCCGCCCTCTCGCCGGATTCCGATCTATATAGCCGTACTCCACCGCTTGTTCCAAGACAACCGCTAGCAGCCGAATCGTCTTGTTGATCGAGCCGTTCGACAGGGGCCGAACGAGGCGCTTGCGTTCCTTCTCGGGAAGCGCAAGCTGCCGCGCCCGCGCCGCCGCGACCGCCTTGCTCTCGCGCACCTTCTCGCGCCGGTAGCGATCCACTTCCTCAACCGTGATCGCCGACAGCCGATGCTTGGCGAAGTACGGCAGCAGGTGATTGGAAAGCCGCCACTGGTAATCGACTCGGGTCCGCTCGCGAAGCTCGGGGGCGATGCCCTCAAACCACTCGGACGCGAACTCATGGAAGGTCGGCTCAGTCGTCGGCCCCTGATCGGGCGGCGGCGCTTCGGGCTTCCAGATGCCCCGCTCCACATCGGCCAGCACATGACCGAGCTTCCTTTCCGCTTTCTCCTGGGTCCAACCTTCCGCAGACGAGCCAAGCGCGACATAGCGGCGCTTCCCGTAGGCCCGGAACCGGATCGCCCATCCCCGTCCGCCCTTGGGTTCGACGACGCCGCCGCTGGCTTTGCGGGGCATCAGGAATCACCCCCGAGCGCGGTGAACGGTCGGCGATGAATAGAAGTACTTGGAGGAGCGGCGGCGTCGCCGCGCTCCATAGGATCGCTATCAGCCATGAGGAGCCACGTCTCCTTTTGGTCAGGCTCCCGGTCGGCGTGAGCGCGCCACCGGGGGCTGCTTATGTTCAAGAAACGGTACACCTGCTCTTGGACAGCGGCAACCCTCATCGCTGGCGAATCGGGAGAAGGGACGAGCTGCGCCGAGTCGCGCGCCGCCGAGTGTGCTGCCGACTTCCGGGGGTGGCCTTCTCGGGTGGCTTGCGGAGAACGCGGCCAACCCGAGCCGGATCGAAACGAAGCCGAGCCTTGGGTCCGTCGCCGAGTCGCACCGCGCCGAGCTCGTCGGCGTGCTGATAGACGAAATCACGACTCACGCCGAACAGGCGCGCGATCGCCGCAGCGTCCACCAGTTCAGCGTCAGGCTGCTGCTCTTTGAGTAGGTCGGCGACTCGAGTAGCCACGGCCTCTATCTCCGCATCACTCAGGCCCAATCGCTAAGACCCGCCGCGTTCGTCGTTTTCGCCTAGCCAGTCCACCGCCCCACCCGATCCACCGACCGCATGGAAGATCGGGGCGAAGGGACCGCGATCCGTGAGGTCGTCCAAGAGACAGAAATCAATCCTCACTCCGTAGGCCCGGTCGAGGACGGGATGGTCGGTGAGCAACCCGAGCGCGATGTCCAACCGCCGATTGAGCGACTTGCGCGAGGCGCCCGTCAGCGCGCAGATCACCGGCGGGAAGATCCGGTAATAGTCGCCCCACAGGGACTTGCCACTTTTTTCGCGTGCCCGTTCAAGCTGGCCGTAGCGGGCCAACTCGGCCACCAGGCGTTCGACGGAGAGCGTGGCGCGATCCACCTCAACGAATCGCTGCTCGATGAAGATCGACCGATCTTCAACGCGGGCGTAGGTGAAGACCGCGTCCGCGATCAGCTTCCGGCGAGCGCGGCCGCGGCCGCGATTCAGTGGATGGGAGATCTCATGCCGCCAGGAGAACGGCCCGAATTCGTCGCCGCGCTCACGTGCCGCCTGTAGAAAACTGATCCCGACCTCGTTGACGCCGAGGGTGTGGGAGCGCAGCGGTCCCGCCGCCTGCTCGGGGGTGAGGACTTTCGGCCGGCGATCCATGTCGCCGGCGTCGGCCACCAATCAGCGCCCCGCTCGGTCAGGAACCACAAGCGCCGGGGAGAGCGGCGAGCATCGACATGGGCAATGAGGTCCGCCCGCCGCAGGTAGGAGAGAACCTGCTGAGTACGGCGCGGGCTGCGATCCGGGAAATGGATCGCGCGCACCTGGGCGGTTGAGAGGACGCGATGCTCGCCGATGGAGGCAAGCACCTCGCCGGTCGCTTCCGGGATTCGCAGGCGATTGCCTGCCTGCCAGTTCACGCCAGCCCCTGGGGCTGCGGTCGATTGACGGCGAGGTGCTGCGGAGCCAGCGCCGAGCCGGAGATGATCGTCTGTGGTTCTGGTGTTGCAGGCACCAAGGCGATTCCGGTCGCCGAGGTGATGCAGAAGCGTTGCCGAGCCAGCGCGGAGGTGTTAGCGCAGGCATCGAGTGCAAGGGATGCGGTATTGATCGAGAACATGACGTAGACCTCCTTGGTCTTGTTTTGAATTGGAAGTGGCGTAGGAATGTCGGCAAAACCGCAGGCCCGCAAACGGCTCTGCGGCGCGCGATAGCCGCCTTGCGGCCCAACCGGGCCGCGAAGCGACAGGGGAAGCAACAGGCGCAACCTCAGTCGAAGCGCGAGGCGCAAGCGAAATGGTGTTGATTCGGGTTCCATGCTTAACGGAGTCACGAACCCCGAAAGTGGTCCCCCTCTTTTCCGCAATTCGATTCCGCGCCTCACGCCTCTCTGGCGAGAAAGGCGGCGGAATCCGGCAGGAGATTGGTCGACCCTCCCTGGAAATGGGTCGCGGAGCCGGGATGAAAATAGATTGGCCACTACCTATACAGGGGGCCGAACTTCAAAAGTGGCCCCCCTTTTTTTGTTAAGCCTGCGCGCGCGGCTGTGCTCCTAGCCTGATCGCGTGCGAACTGACGGGCTTCTCGGGGGCCAAAGCGCCCAAAGCGTCCCGGTGGCCTGACAACCCATTTTTTAGGGAAGCAGGAACGCTCTAAGCACTTCGACCCCCGAGAAGCCCGTCACCTGCTCCCGGCCTCCCCAGTAGGCGCTTCACGTGCAGCGCCGGTCGGCTCGGCTGCACGCAGAACCCGTCGCTAATGACCAAGCCCTCGTTGTCTAGATCGCGGAGAGCGCGGGCGAGGGCGATGCCCCCGGTGAGGCTGCGGGGATTCGTCAGCACCCGATCCGCCAGCGCCGGGAGCGTCAGCGTGATCGGGTGTTCGCGAAGGACGAGGGCCAAGACGACGCGCTGCATTTGGAGGTCGGCGATCAACGTCAGGCGCTCTCGCCTTCAAGCACGCCGAGCAGAGCGCGCAGCGCGTTGTGATTGGCGACGGTCTCGCTGTAGTTGCTCTCCTCGTCGTGATCGTCAGCCGCTGCCTGAACTGCGGCTCGCGCTACATCGTCGGGAAGGACGATCTGCCGCGTTGCCAACGCAACAGCAGCCGCTCAAATGCCTGAGCTTCCTTTTGCGCCCTGTCGGGGTGCTGCAACCGCTCGGGGTGTTTCAGGTCTTCCCGCACTCCGTGCAGCCAGTCGTTCAGACAGGACCGCAGGACCGGAATGTGTTTGGCAGAGAGGCCGAGGGGCACTGGCCGCGCCCCGCCCGTAGGGTTCTCGTTAGCCATGAGGAGCCACGTCTCCTTGTGGTCAGGCTCCCGGTTGGCGTGAGCGCGCCGCCGGGAGCCGCTTTATCTGAGCGGCCCGCAGCGTAGCACCTTTTTAGGGGGGTACCTAATCCGTATCGAGAACTTCCCTGACTCGCGTCAGGTGCAACCCGGCCGCTTCGCCGATCTCACGCAGCGTCAAGCCCGCCTCTCGCGCACTCTCGAAGGCTTCGCGGCGTGCAACCCGAGCTTGATCGCGCTCGCTATCGACGCTCGCGAACTTCGACTGAGCGCGTTCCACCTCAGCACGGGCCTTGTCCTTAGCATCCTTGGGCACGCGGAGAGCCTATTGCCAGGCCCAACGTCTCGACTGGAAGACTTCGGGCTATGGCCAGCCAGGTCGATCGCTCCTATTCCGAACTCCTGACCAAGCTGCGGAGCCAGGCGGGCTTTTTGGAGCGCTCATCGGCGCTATTCGATGAAGGCAATGAGGATGAGGGAGAGCGTCTAGCGCTTGGCGCGCGAGTGCTTCTCCATGACACGGATCAATCGCATTCGCTCCTCGGCCAACTGAGGGTAAAGACGGCTCTCGGCTACACCGATACGTCGATCCACGATGAGCGCGAGACGAAACACCTTGGAGGAGGGCTCCATTCGGAAACGATCACGAAGCACGCTGGCCTAGTCGGATTTCAGACGACCGCGACGGGTTCATGGACCTACGCGCCGGTATTGAGGCCCGAAGGGGAGGGCCGAATCAACCCGCCAGCCGCCTTCGATCAGTGGTGGCGGAAGCCGTTCCTCAAGGACACGAGCGATAGGCCAATCACTCGCAGGTCGGTCGTCTTGGACGTAGCCAATAAGGACGGGGGTGCCCACGTCGCCAAAGCCATTCCTGAAGCCTTCCACCTGCTCACGTCCGGCGAATCGCTCCCGTTTCAGGTTGGCTCCGACGATGGAACGTCCTCGGATATCCCCGGCATCGTGATGGCCACGATGCGGCAAATCGCGTTTGAGCTGTTGGACACGCTGCATCGCGACCTCCCGAACTTCATCCTTGGAAGCCCCTTGGCAGCGTCGGCGCATCTCACGGCTTCGGAGCGAGCGGGAATCTCCCGTAATTCGCTTTGCCCCTGTGAGAGCGGCAAGAAGTTCAAGGCTTGTCACGGCTCGTAGCGTTTGGGCTGACCCATCGGCCGAGGTGACGTTGTACTTCGCTGGCAGCGGAAGAAGTCTCGAGCCGCTCACCGCACGACATTAAGCAGCGGGTGTCCTTTGAGGTGCCTTCGGATCTGATCCCCGACAAGCTCGTAAACCCGCTGGTCCGCGGCCGGGCTATCGCCAGCGATGTGCGGGGTCACGAGCACGTTCGGCAGTCTCCACAACGGACTCTCTGGCGGTAGGGGCTCGGGAGCGGTGACGTCAAGCGCGGCCTCCAGCCGTCCCGACTCTAGCTCGGCGCAGAGGGCATCCGCGTCGACCACGGTGCCGCGGCCCGCGTTGACCAGGAGCGCTCCCGTCTTGAGCCTGGCGAGCCTCTGCTTCTCAAATAGCCCCACCGTCTTGGGGGTGGCGGGAACCAGGACAATCACGATGTCGGCCGAGGGCAGAAGGTCGTCAAGCGCATCCACTCCGGGGGTAGTTCCGCGCTGACGACTTCCCACACCCGTCACCTCGACGCCGAATGGACGCAGCCGGTTCTCCACCGCTCGGCCGATCGAGCCGTAGCCGACGATCAGGACTTTCGACCCCGCCAACTCGCGCGGCATCCGGGGTTTCCACTGCGCCTGCTCCTGCTGCCGCCGGAACCGGGCGAGGCCCTTAAAGCTGTCGAGAATCGCGCCGACCACCCACTCGGCCACCGGCGCATCCCGTGTCCCGCGCGCGTTGCAGAGTGCCACGCCCTCCGGAACCGAGGGCGCGATCCAGTCGACTCCTGCCGAATTCACCTGGACGACCCGGAGGGCGCTGAGTCGAGGTAGCGCCTCGATCACCCTGTGTGACCCATACGGCGGAACCAGGAAATCGACCGTCTCGATCTCTTGCGGCAGCGCACCCTCGCGGGGAATGAGATTGATCTCGACAGCTTCGGGCAGCTCCCCGAGGCTGGCGCGGGCGGGATTGTCGGGCAGCCAGACCTTCACCGGACTGAGAACCCTAGGGGCGCTACTCGGACGCCGCGAGGGTGCCCGAGCCTCCGACCTGATCGTTTGGGCAGCAGCGGCTCCCGCTGCCCAAACCGAGCCGAACCGTGCCTGACTCAGCCGAATCTCCCAACGGCGTGTCGTGGGCCTTTCGGCTCTAGCGTGCGCGAACGGCCGCGAGATGGATCGTTTGCCATGCAGAAGGTCGAGGGTTCGAATCCCTTCAGCCGCTTTTCGGGATGCCCTGCACATGGGCGGGTCACTAGTCCCTAAACGGTTGATGCGCGGCGATTCCGGCTTGCATTCGGATCATTGGGTCGGTAGCGCGCGACGGGCGAGGTTCCCTCAGCCCACTACTTACTCTCCCAGGCGACTCTTGGCTGTGGACTCGACGATCAGAGGCAGACCGAATATGGTCGGTATCCCACGATCGAGGAGGCTGCTTGTCATGTATGTACGTGCCGTCAGGTTCACCGACGTATCTGCCGAGCGGATGCAGGAGCTCCTCGCTCGCATCGAGGAGTCCGACGGGCCACCGCCCGGCGTGCCCGCCACGGGTCTCAAGATCTTGTTCGATGAGGCGCAGGGAACGGCGTTGGTCCTTCAGTACTTCGAGAGCGCGGAGGACATGGAGGCCGGAGGCAAAGTGTTCAGCGCGATGGATTCATCGGAGACCCCCGGCACTCGTGCATCGGTGGACATGAGCGAGATGAAGCTCGAGCGAACGCTCACCTGAAGCCTTCCGGTTTCCGCCTGCGATCAAGGATCTGGCGCGCCAGCGAGGACGCTGCCACGGACACAGCCCGCAGGAGGCTGGCCGAGATGATCCGCAGCGGCTCGTTTCGCTATGTCGTCGATGTCGAGGCAGCCGACGAGGTCAAGCGCCTCGGTCTGATCGCCAACTACGACGCCTAGCGTGCTGCTGCTCGATAACTCCGCGTGGTCCCGGGTGGTCGCCGGCGGGCTGCCGGCCGACCGGGCCGAAGCGGTGGCCGGATGGGTCGAGCAGAGTCAGCTCGCGATTTGCCTCCCCTTCCTGCTCGAGGCTGGTTACTCGGCACGCGCAAACGCCGATTACCGGGAGATGATGGATGAATTCGATCTGCTGTTTCCCCGGGTCGAGATAGCGGCGGCGATGGAAGAGCAGGCCTTGCTGGCTCAGCGTGAGCTGGCTGCGCGCGGCCACCACCGCTTGGCACCGATCGACGTCATGATCGCTGCCTGCGCGCACGAGACTGGCGCGGGCGTCCTGCACTATGACGGCAACTACGACCTGATCGCCGAACACACCAGCCTCAGCTTCGAGAGCACCTGGCTCGCCCCGGCCGGAACGTTGTGATGACTCCAGCGCCTTGATTGGCTACGAAACGCGCTGATGGCGGCGAGTTTCAACGATGAGCTTCGCGAGTGCGCTGAGGAGGACCAAGCCAGCCGAGAAGAGGGCGCAGAACGCCACGCTCCACCAGATCGGCATTGGCTCACTGAATTGGTAGTGGTCCGGATAGCCGAAGGGAACCGCGAATGGAATCGACAGGAGGGCCAGGAGCGCGAAGGCGAGCTGCCCCGTTCCCCACCCGAGCAGCACCGAGGCGACCGCCCAGATCACGATTGCCAACTCACCATCACCGGTGTTGGCATTGAGCAAGATGACGGCTGCGGCCGCGCCAGCCAAGTAGACCACGATGAAAGCAATTCGGGTCATGTGGACACAAGCACCCCAGAAACGGCCTTTGGTTCCACGAGTCCTGTGCCAGCCGAACCATGTCGTTCAACTTGAACATATTCCGATGACGAGGCGTCGGTCAGGCGCCTGCTCGGCCTTTGAGTCTGCTTGCCGGAGAGGTCTACTGGGGCGATCGTCCCCTATACGCCGCGATGCCGTTCAAGATCCGAGAGTCGCAACACCGCCGACTGGCTCGCGGATAGCGAATTCAAACCCGGCTCCGCGATATCGGGCCGGCTCCGCGATATCGGGCACTTCTGGCCGGAAGTTCCGAAGGTTGGGGTCATACCGGCAACACATCAGTAGCTTTGCCGCCATGAGCCGAAGAAATCACCTCGAGGTGATCCTTGGCGCGCTCCTGCTCGTCGGGCTGGCAACGGCCGCAATCGTCGCCGAGGCGGCCGTTCGAAGCGACGCCACCGCTACCAAATTCGCAGCGCCGTTTCGGTGATCGACACCGCAACGAACAGGCTCACCGTCAGGGCCATCAAGACTGGGCCCTATCCGAGCGCGATCGCGATCACTCCTGACGGCAAACGCGTCTACGTCGGCAATGCGCGCGGCGGAACCGTCTCGGTGATCGACACTGCCACCAACAGGCTGGCCGGCAGGGCGATCAAGGTCGGCCAGGTACCTTCGGCTATCGCGATCGCTCCGGACGGCGAGCGCGTCTATGTCGCCAACACGCGAGACGACACCGTCTCGGTGATCGATACCGCAACCAACAAGGCCGTCGGGAAGATCGGGACGGGCGACACCCCCTCCGCGATCGCGCTCAGCCCCAACGGCAAGCGAGCCTACGTGGCCAACGCGCGGAGCGACACCCTCTCGGTCATCGATACCGCAACCAACAGGCCAGCCGCCAAAGCTACCGAGGTCGGCCCGTTCCCGCTCGCGCTCGCGATCACTCCTGATGGCAGCCGTGCTTACGTCGTCAAAAACTAGAGGCGGCATCACCCTGGTGTCGCACCAGCGCTAGTCAGCCCACCAGTCGCGCTGGCCATCGACGTCTTCACGCGGATCCTCGCCGAGATTGGGCGCGCCGATGACGAGGATCTCGAGGCCCTCCGGCCCGGCCTCGTAGCCTCGCCACGTACCGGGCGGGACGCGCACCGCGTCCCATTCCTCGAGCTCGACGATCGCGTCGTCGAGCTTCATCTTCCCGCTACCGCGCAGGACCACGTACACCTCCTCCTGCTTCTTGTGCGTGTGGCCGTACGGGAAGCGATATCCGGGTGGGATGCGCTGGTAGCTCAGGCCGGATTTCTCGAGCTCGAGCGCCTCGGTCGCCAAGCGGAACTCCAGGTCCGGCGCGCCGTCGAAATTTGACCCGACGTCTTCCAGGTCCTCCTTGAGGTTCCTGAGCGTGAACGGCACGACGCAATCCTAAGGTACCCCCGAGCAGCCCTGGATTCCGATGCCATGAATTCGCGCGCGGCTGAACGACATAAGGATTCTGTTACTCAATATTGGGTAGGCTGACGATGTTCCCACATGATCCATCCCCCACCGACGCGAGGCAGGAGGAGTGTGAAGAGAATTAGGTTCGGCGCCGTCGTTTCCCTGGCTACGGCTGCCCTGATGCTCCTCCCTGCCTCCGCGTCGGCTTGGGCGCCCGCCGGCTCCGCCCCCGTCCATCCCGGGGTTCAGACCCATACGCGGGGCGCCCAGTGCACCTCGAACTTCGTCTTCCAGGAAGGCTCAGCCGTCTTCCTCGGCCAGGCGGCCCACTGCTCGGGCACGGGCGAAGCGACGGAAACCGACGGCTGCACCAGCGCCTCACTGCCGCTCGGCACCGCGGTCGAAGTCAAGGGCGCCAGCAGAACCGGGACGCTCGCCTACAACTCCTGGCTGGCGATGCAGGCCGCGGACGAGACCGACCCCGACACCTGCGCCTACAACGACCTCGCCCTCGTCCGACTCGACCCCGCCGACGTGGGGCGGGTCAACCCCTCCGTGCCCGGCTACGGCGGCCCGGCCGGCGTCGGCGCCGTCGGCGACCTCGGCTCCACCGTCTTCTCCTACGGCAACTCCGAGCTGCGGCTGGGGATCACCAGGCTGAGCCCGAAGCAGGGCACCGTGATCCAGAACGGAGGCGGGGGGTGGAGCCACGTCGTCGCCACCGTCACCCCAGGCGTGCCCGGCGATTCGGGCAGCGGCTTCCTCAACGAAGAAGGGCAGGCCTTCGGCGTCCTCAGCACCCTGCAGATCGCACCTCTGGCGGGATCCAACGGCGTAGGCGACCTCCAGCGGGAGCTCGCCTACGCCCGTGCCCACGGCTTTCCGGGACTGCAGCTGGTCCGCGGCACCGAGCCGTTCCGGCCCGACCTGGTCGGCGCCATCCTCGGCGCATAGCTGACTAGTCGCGAAGCTCGGAGATCAGGTCGTCGAGGTCGAGCGGGACGGTGCCCATCCGCACGCCTCTGCCGTCCGGCGCCATCGGCCACTGCTCGCGCGGGCGGTCCCAGTAGAGCTCGACGCCGTTGCGGTCGGGGTCGGAGAGGTAGACGGCCTCGCTGACGCCGTGGTCGGAGGCGCCTTCGAGCGGCCAGGCCGCCTCGCGGAGGCGGCGCAGGGCGTCGGCGAGGGCGCGTCGGGTGGGGTAGCGGATCGCCGTGTGGAAGAGGCCGGTGGTGCCGGGGGGCGGCGGCGAGCCGCCCTTCGAGCTCCAGGAGTTGAGGCCGATGTGGTGGTGGTAGCCGCCGGCGGAGATGAAGGCGGCGTCGGCGCCCCAGCGCTGCATCAGCTCGAAGCCGAGGATCCCGCAGTAGAACTCGAGGGCGCGGTCGACGTCGGCGACCTTGAGGTGGACATGGCCGATGTCGACGCCGGGGTCGATCGGCTCAGCCATCGAGGGCGCCGTCGAGGGCCTGGTTGACGAGACGGTCGGCGTCGGCGTTCTCGGCCCTGCGAACGTGGCGGATCGACCAGGAGTCGAAGCTCCCCAGCGCCCGCTTCACCTCTTCGTGCAGTTCTCGCATGCCGGCGTTCTTCACTTTGTAGCGGCCTTCCACCTGCCGAACCACCAGCTCCGAGTCGCCGATCAGCTCCAGCTCGCTGGCGCCGTGGACGGCGGCGAGCTCGATCCCCCGCAGCAGCGCCCGGTACTCGGCGACGTTGTTGGTCGCCTCGCCGATCGTCTCCCCGACTTCCTCCAGCACCTCGTCGCCGCCACGGACGACGACGCCGATCGCCGCCGGCCCCGGATTGCCGCGGGCGCCGCCGTCGACGTTGACCGTCAACCGGCTCACCCGCTCGGTGCCCGCTCGCCGGCGAGGCGCAGTGTGCCGTCCTTGCCGACGCTCGCGTTCCACTGCCGCGCCGCCGCATCGAGCTGGTCGACCTCGCCGCCCTTCCCGAGCTCGAAGACCGGCCGCAGCTCGTCGGCGATGTCGACGCCCCACTGGTACCACGAAAGCTCCCAGGCGATGGTGATCCGCACCTCGTCGGGGGCGCCGGCAGAGGCGCCGACCGAGGCACGCGGCACCCCGAGGGTGCGGGTGAGACCAGCGACAGTGCGCCCGGTCTCGCTGGAGTTGAAGCGGGCGACCGCGCGCTGGAAGGGGGTGAAACCCATCTCGTCCACCGGGGGCGGCACCGGGCGCCGTCGCGACGCGGGAGCCGGCGCGCCCGGGCGGCGGTCGCGGCGGAGGAGCCGACCGAGACGGCCGCGCCCCTCGTGGCCACGGCCATTGGGCTCCGGCTCGGGGTCGCCGCCGGGGCGCCAGCCGAACCGCTCGGCGCGGGCGACGCAGAGCTCGCAGACCGAACGCTCCTCCCCTCCGCCGACGAAGCCGTGTACGCGCTCGCCGGCGAGGATCGTCCGGCCGCAGATTGCGCAGGTCGCCTCCATCACCCGTGCTGCAGATGCGATTTCAGCCGCATCACGGCCTTGGTGTGCAGCTGGGAGACGCGCGACTCGGTGACGCCGAGGACCTCGCCGATCTCGCGCAGGGTGAGGTTCTCGTAGTAGTAGAGGGCGACGACGAGCTGCTCGCGCTCGGGCAGGGAGCCGATCGCCTCGGTCAGGAGGTCCTTGACCTCGGTCGAAGCGAGCGCTTCCTGCGGGTCGGCGGCGCTCTCGTCGGCGATCGTGTCGAGCAGCGAGACCTGGTCGCCGGAGGAATCGGAGACGGTCCAGAGCTCGTCGAGCGCGTAGACGGAGGAGTTGGCGATCTCCAGCAGCGCGCTCTGCAGTTCCTCCTCGGTCAGGTTCAGTGTCGAGGCGAGCTCGGCCTCGGTCGGCGCCCGCTGCAGCTCGTGCTCGAGCTTCGCCTGAGCGGTTTCGATTTCGCGGGCGCGGGAGCGAACGGAGCGCGGCACCCAGTCGAGCGAGCGAAGTTCGTCGATGATCGCGCCGCGGATCCGGGTCATCGCAAAGGTCTCGAATTTGATCCCCCGCTCGGGCTCGAAGCGCTCGATCGCGCCGATCAGGCCGACGAGGCCGTAGGAGATCAGGTCGGCGTCTTCGACATGCGACGGCAGGCCGGCGCCGAGGCGACCGGCGACGAACTTGACCATCGGCGAGTAAGCGACGACGAGCCGCTCGCGGGCGCCTTCGTCTCCCTCGTCCTTGTAACGGCGCCACAGGTCGCGGAGCTCAACCTCCTTCACGCCCGTTTCCATCAGGCAATCCTACGGTCGTTTGCGGGGATTAGTCTCATGCGCGGGGGTGGCTGGCGGCGTAGGTGTCACGCAGTCTCGCGGCGTCGACTCGGGTATAGACCTGGGTGGTCGAGATCGACGCATGACCGAGTAACTCCTGAATCGTACGCAGGTCAGCGCCCCCCTCGAGCAAATGCGTTGCAAAGGAATGCCTAAGTGCGTGGGGAGAGACGCCGGCAACGAGGGCGGCTTCCCGCGTCCAGAGGCCGAGCCGGCGGGTGACGTCGGAGTTGGAGAGCCGGCGCCCGCTCTTGGAGAGGAAGAGCGCCGGCTCCCGCGGGTCGACGGCGAGGGCGCGGCGGCCTTTGTCCAGGTAGCGGCGCAGCGCCCGCTGCGCCGGCTCGCCGACCGGCAGCAGCCGCTCCTTGTTCCCCTTGCCGAGCACCCGCAGCTGCTCGGTCTCGAAGTCGAGCGAGCCGCCGTCGAGGTTGACGATCTCCTCGCAGCGCAGTCCGCAGGAGTACGCCAGCTCCAGCATCGCCCGGTCGCGAAGCTCCAACGGCGTTCGCGCCGGGATCCGCTCCAGCAGCGCCCGCATCTGCTCGGCGGTGAGGACGCGCGGCAGCTTCTGGGCCCGCTTCGGGCTGGAGACGAGCTCGGCCGGGTTAGAGCCCGCTCTGCCAGTGCGGACGAGGTACCCGTAGAGGCCGCGGATCGCCGCCAGCTTGCGGGCCACCGTCGCCGGCGCCGCACCGGCGTTGGAGAGCCCGGCGCCGTAGCGGCGGACATCGCGGTGGCGGACGTCGCTCGGACCCAACCCCTGCTCCCCCGTCCACTCGGCAAAGCCGCCGAGGTCGACTCCGTAGGCGCGGCGGGTGCGCTCGGCCGAACCACGGGCCCGGAGATCGCGGTCGTAGGCGCTGAGTGCTGCCTCCCAGTTCATCGTCGGAGCTTCATTCGCCCCGATGCCGCCGCGTCCTTTCGCGGCGGCGTCACCCAATGAAGATTGGGGTTCCTACTTCGACCCGGTCATAGAGTTCTTCCACGTCGGGGATCGCCATCCGCACGCAGCCGTGGGAGGCGGCGCTGCCGAGCGAGTAGGTCTCTTCGGTGCCGTGGATGCCGGCGCCTTCGTAGATGCCCAACCAGCGCGCCTTGATCGGGTTCGACGGGCCGGGCGGGATCGCCTGCCCGGCGAGCGATCCAGCCCAGTCGGATTCCGGCACGTTCCAGACCGGGTTTTCTTCCTTTTCCTGGATCGCGTACAGCCCTTCCGGCGTTTCCAGGCCTTCCATGCCGACGGCGACGGTGTAGGTCTTCGCCAGCTTAAGGTGCTCCCAGAGGCGGAGGGTGAAGGTGGAGCGGTCGAGCGTGAGGTAGGACGGGTACTGGGCGGCGACCTCCTGCTTGGTGATCTCCGGCGCAATCGAGTGGACCTTGGCCTTGATCGTGTGCGGGGCGTTGGCGTTGAGGACCGCCGCCTTCAGGTCCTTCTCGAGCAGGTTGTCGCGCAGCTTGCGTCCCGGCTCGCCGGCGACCACTTCGAGCGAGTCGCCGCTCGGTTCGACGTCGGCGTTCTGCGGTTCCTGGTTGATCTCCTCGGCGACGCGGCGGACGAAGCGGTTGACCGCCGGCACCGAGTAGGCGACCTGCGGGGTGATGCTTTCATCGACCTCGCCGCCGCTGACGTAGCGGACGAGGCGTCCGGGGAGCCCGCCCTCCTGGCTGTCTTCGACCGCCTCTTCGACGGCGGCGTCGAGGTCGGCACGGATCTTCAGCCTGCGGCCGGAGAGCTCCCAGGTCTCGCCGTCGAAGCCGACCCTCAACGAGTGCTGCAGCGGCGCGATCAGCCTGCGGTGGACCTTTGCCGCGGCTTCCCCTTCGTCCAGGCCGCTGACGTCGACCCCGCCGATCGTCACCCCCTCGGCGATCTGGTCCTTCTTCGAGCTGTCGTAGGCGTAGGCGCCGCCGACCACGAGAACCAGCAGGAGAACGGCGACCAGCGCCGCTATCGAAGTCTTCGTTCCCATCTGGACTGGAGTGACCCTCAGTACGTCGCTTTCCCGGTTGCTTGAAGTCTAGGCACCCGTCTGGTTCGGCTTGCCGGGCTCTCTTCCCTGCAATTTCGCATCTGCCCCGGTCTTATCGGCTGCGGCGGCGGATATCTTTCGCCGATGCGCACGAAGGACGAGGTCCGGGCCGAGGTCTGGAAGGCGATGGAACGGGAGGGCGTCTCCCGCTTCCCCGGTGCCGAGGGCCGGATCCCGAACTTCGCCGGCGCCAAGCTGGCCGCCGAGAAGCTGGCCGGGCACCGGCTCTGGAAGCGGGCGCGGACGATCAAGGCCAACCCCGACTCGCCGCAGACGCACGCGCGCCGGATCGCCCTCGAAGAGGGCAAGACGATGATCATGGCGGTGCCGCGGCTGCGCGACCCCCACCCCTTTCGCGTGCTGGAGCCGAAGCGGCTCTCGAAAGCGGCGATGAAAGAGGCGGCGACGATCAAGGGAGCGCTCAAGCACGGCCGCGTCGTCGCCCTCGATGACCTGCCGGAGATCGACTTCGTCCTCTGCGGCTCGGTGGCGGTCAACCTCAGCGGCGCCCGGATCGGCAAAGGCGGCGGCTACCACGACCTCGAGTACGGGATCCTCACCGACGCCGGCAAGATCGACACCCACACCACAGTCGCCACCACCGTCCACCCGATCCAGATCCTCCGCCAACACCTGATGGTCACCGACCACGATCTCCCCTGCGATCTGATCGCGACGCCGCGGGCGGTGATCGAGATCGACCGCCAGTACGAGCGCCCGCGCGGGATCCTCTGGGACCACCTGCAGCCGCCGCAGATCCGCGAGATCCCGGTTCTGGAAAGGATGGGCTATGCCTGATACACCCGAGCGCGCCCCGCTCTTCCCCGGCAACGATTACGGAAACCCGGACCCGGAGTGGCTGAAGATCGACTGGCGCCGGCATCTGCGCCGGGTCGACCTGCCGGGGGCGCCGGGGGTGAGCTACGCCGAGATCGGCGAAGGAGAGCCGATCATCTTCATCCACGGCATCGCCGGCTGCTGGCGCAACTGGCTCGAGAACCTCCCCTGGCTCGGGCGCACCCACCGGGCGATCGCCATCGACCTCCCCGGCTTCGGCGACAGCCCGATGCCCTCCTGGGAGATCTCGATGGCCAACTACGGCCGGCTGATCCACGACTTCTGCGAGCGACTGGGGATCGACCACGTGGCGGCGCTGGTCGGCAACTCGATGGGCGGCTTCATCGCCACCGAGGCGGTGATCGAGGAGCCGCAGCGCTTCGACCGCCTGGTGCTGATCTCGGCAGCCGGCATCAGCTTCGCCGAGTGGCAGGACCGGCACGCCAGGGTCGCGGGCCGGATGATCAAGGCTGCGGGCCCCTTCCTCGCCGGCGATCGCCGCGCCTGGCTGGCGCGACCGCGGGGACGGAAGATCGCCTTCGGCAGGATCTTCCGCAATCCGAGCAAGCTGCGACCCGAGCTGCTGGCGGAGCAGGGGCGGCCGGGGCTGCAGGCGCCGGGCTTCGCCAACGCTCTGGCGGCGATCTGGGGCTACGACACCCGCGAGCGCCTGCCGGAGATCGAGATTCCGACGATGGTCGTCTGGGGGCTGAACGACCAGATCGTCCCGATCGAGGCGGCGCTCGGGTACCACCGCCTGATCCCGAAGTCCCGCCTGGAGATCTTCGAGCGCACCGGCCACCTGCCGATGCTCGAGCGTCCGCAGCGCTTCAACCCGCTGCTGGAGCAGTTCATCGAGTCCTCGCAGCCCCTGCGCGCGGCGCAAGACACTGCCGTCGGTTAGCCCTCGCTGAATTCGAGGCGCCATAGCGCCCGTAATTCAGCGAACGTTGCTCAGGTGATCGCGCCTTTCGAGGCGGAGGAGACCGTCGCCGCGTACTTGGCCATGACGCCGCGGGTGTAGAGCGGCTCGGGCTGCTCGTACACGGCCACGCGCTTCGCGATCTCCTCGTCGGAGAGGGCGATGCTGAGGCTGCGCTCGTCGATGTCGACGGTGATCTCGTCGCCCTCGCGGATGGCGGCGATCGGTCCGCCCCTGGCCGCCTCGGGGGCGACGTGGCCGATCATCAGGCCGCGGGTGGCGCCGGAGAAGCGACCGTCGGTGACCATCGCCACGCTCTCGCCGAGACCCTCGCCGACGATCGCCGCCGTGACCTGCAGCATCTCCCGCATCCCGGGTCCGCCGACCGGGCCCTCGTTGCGGATGACGACGATGTCGCCGGGCTTGATCTGCTGGTCCTTGACGGCGCGGAAGCACTCCTCTTCGGACTCGAAGACGCGGGCGGGGCCGGTCTGCCGGCGGCGCTCGGTGCCGGCGACCTTGACCACGGACCCTTCCGGAGCGAGGTTGCCGCGCAGGATCGCGAGGCCGCCTTCGGGCTTGAGCGGGTCCTCGACCCGCCGCACCACTTCCTGGCCCGGCGCCTCCGTCGCGGCGGCGGCTTCCTCGCCGATCGTCCTGCCGGTGACGGTGATCGCCTCGCCGTGCAGGATCCCGGCTTTGGCCAGGCGCTCGAGGATCACCGGCACGCCGCCGGCGGCGTAGAGGTCGGTGGCGACGAAGCGGCCGCCCGGCTTGAGGTCGGCGAAGAGCGGGGTCCGGCGGGAGATCCGCTCGAAGTCGTCCATCGTCAGCTCGATCCCGAGCTCGTGGGCGAGCGCGATCAGGTGCAGGACGCCGTTGGTCGAGCCGCCCGAGGCGCAGACGCAGGCGATCGCGTTCTCCAGCGACTCGCGGGTGATGATCCTGCTCGGCCGCAGGTCCTCGACGAGGACGTTGATCACCAGCTCGCCGACCTTCTCGGCGACGGTCTGCTTCTCGTCGTCTTCGGCCGGGACCATCGCCGAGCCGCCGGCGCTGATCCCCAGCGCCTCGAAGGCGCAGGCCATCGTGTTGGCGGTGAACTGGCCGCCGCAGGCGCCGGCGCCGGGGCTGGCGACTCCCTCCAGCTCGTGCAGTTCCTCGTCGCTCATGTCGCCGGCGTTGTGGGCGCCGATCGCCTCGAAGATGTCGAGGATGGTGACGTCGCGGCCGTGCCAGTGGCCGGGGGCGATCGAGCCGCCGTAGAGCACGACCGAGGGCACGTCGAGCCGGGCCAGCGCCATCGCGCAGCCGGGGATCGTCTTGTCGCAGGCGCAGAGGGCGACGATCGCGTCGAACTGGTAGCCGCGCGCCATCAGCTCGATCGAGTCGGCGATCACCTCACGGCTGACCAGCGAGGCCTTCATCCCCTGGGTGCCCATGGTCACCCCGTCGGAGACGGCGACGGTGTTGAACTCCATCGGCGTCCCGCCGGCGGCCCGCACGCCCTCTTTGACGTGCTCGGCCAGCGCCCGCAGGTGGAAGTTGCAGGGCATCGCCTCGGTCCAGGTGTTGGCGATCCCGATCGTCGGCCGGCTCAGCGCCTCGTCGTCGAACCCGATCCCCTTCATGTAGGCGCGCGAGTGGGCGCGGTCGGGACCGTCGAAGACGGTCGCCGAGCGGGGACGGGGCAGCTTGGTCGCGGTGTCGCCGTTCGTGCTCATGGCAGGCAAATCTACTGACGGGGCCACACCCGCGACCACCCCGCTTTGGAGCTTGAGTTGGCCACTCTGATCATTCGAGGCCGAGCGCGTTGACCGGCCCCGGCCCCTTGCCGATCCCGCGGAGCCCAGCGCCGACAGCCGCCGAGGCGATCTCGCGAGCCTTTCGCGCTGCGCCGAGCGGCTCCTCGCCGCGGGCCAGGAACGCGGCCAGCGCCGAAGAATGGGTGCACCCGGATCCATGGGCCGCCCCGTCCGGATGCCGCTCGCCGGGAATCTCGACCAGCCGCTCGCCGTCGAAGAAGAGGTCGACCAGGTCCCCGCTGTGCCCTCCGGTGACGACGACGGTCTGCGGACCTAGAGCGAGCACGCCCCGTGCCAGCTCCTCCTGACTCGCCCCCTCCCCCAGCCCGGTCAGCACCCGCGCCTCTGGGATGTTCGGGGTGGCGACCGTGGTCAGCGGCAGCAGCCGCTCGACCAGCGCCGCCCGCGCGCCCTCGTCGAGCAGCACCGCCCCACTCTCCGCGACCATCACCGGATCGATCACCACCGGCGCCTCCCCGACCAAGCCGAGCGCCTCGACCACAGCCTCCACGGTCTCCGCCGTCCCCAGCATCCCGACCTTCACCGCGTCGACGCCGATGTCCTCGACCACCGCCCGCACCTGGGCCACGATCACCCGCCGCGAGATCGCCTGCACCGCCTCCACCCCGACCGTGTTCTGCGCCGTGATCGCCGTGATCGCCGTCATCCCGTGCACACCGACGCGCGCGAACGCCTTCAGGTCAGCCTGAATCCCGGCTCCGCCGCCGGAGTCGGAGCCGGCGATCGAGAGAACGGCGGGAACGCATCGTTCACTCACGGGACGAATTCCGTTTCGAGAAAGTCGATCGTCTCCGAGACATGTGCGTAATAACCCATGATGCGAATGAGCGTGAGGCCGACATCCTGCCCATGAGCGATTTGATGCCGATTCGCGACCACGCTGTCGACAGCGTCCTTTCGCTCTCCCGCCACGAAGCTCTCCATCCGTTCTCGGGCTTGTGGATCAAAATCTCCGACGAGGTCACACAGCTTGCGACTGTTCGCATTCGTGAATCCACCCAAGCGACGCTCAACAAAGCGGGCAACGCTCGGGTGGGCCTTGCTGACCGCGAAGTCACCGAGGATGTGACGAGCCGCCTGCTCGAGGAAACCGGCGACTAGGACACAGAGATAACGAGCAAGATCTGCCTGAACTTGAAGATCCTGAACCTGCCCGGCCCGGGTGAACGCCGCATCGAGACGTGCCCGATGCGCGGATACTGAATAGGTAGCCACTATCCTCCAACAAAGGCAGCCGTAGCCATTTGGATCCGGCGTCTGACACTGGCTTCATCAGCGGTGGCCCTCGAATAGGAGGTTTGGAACTGTTCATCCTCCAGCAATTCGTGATACGCCTGCCGTATTCGCTCTAGATTTGCCTCCTTCCCTCCGCGAACCAGATGTGATGCAGCCACCGTCATCGCATCGAAGACCGCAGCATTTATGGCTTTCCCGCCGGGGCGGAAAAGCACCTCTGGGGTCACAGCCTCCGAAAGCAAGCTGATCACTCCCTCGAATTCGCTTTTCAAATCCGCCGCATCCAGCTCCGCGAGATGGCGATGCCTCCCCATGAACTCGTTGAGGAACTCCTTCATTGGCCGTCGGTATTCGTCAAGGCTGTAACGAAACGCAAAGAAGCGCAGAATGAGCTCTTGGTCTTTACGGCGACTCGATTCCCTGCCGAAAACCTCTCGCCATCTCTCCATCTGATTCAACTCATGCAGGAGGTCGTTTAGCTCGCCCCCGAAGATGGCAGCACGAATCTCCTGAGGTTGCAGCAAGGTTCCACCGGTATTTAGGCGCTCAAACACGAAATAGATGCTGCTTTGATCATTGCTCGGCTGATCCTGGCGAATTACCGTTGCGTGGATGATCGAATTGTCAAGCCGTCGACGATCCTCCTCCTCCAAGGACTCATAGCTATGCCCAATGAATTGCTCTTGGACGCCCCCGCCTAGGACAAATTCTTTGCCTCGCAACCGACCTCTGTAGAAGGCTCGAAGGGTCATCAGGCGCTGCTGCCCATCGATGACCATTAGCTTGTTGGTCTCGGGCTCCGTTGCCAGGAAAATTCCGGGGACGGGCAGACCAAGCAGGAGGGACTCAATGAACCGATCAATACGTGCCCTGGGCCAGATAAATCCGCGCTGAAATTCTGGAACAACTATGTCCCCCTGTTCCACCCGAGCCACCAAAGCATCAACGGGATAATCAGCTCCGTAAGCAGTGACGGTATAGACGACCGGCAACTCCTCTTCAGGGGCTTCTGGATTGATGTCTTCTACGCCATCCGCCTCTAGGACTTCGGCGGCCTCAACGCCATTGACAGACTGCTCTGACTCGGTCATTCCCGGGAGCCTAACTTTTCTGGCCCCGATGAAGGGCAGCTCCGCATAGGTCTCCATCAGAGACGGCCTCCGGCGACCGAAGCAGATTTCGCCAGCAGCGTGCGTGAGTAGGTCCCCATGCTGGAGCAGGAGAGGTAGCCGAGCAGCTCGAGACGGGCGAGCGCCGCGGCGGCGGCTGGACCGGCGAGGCCGGTGGCGGTGGCAACCGCGTCGCAGGTCGACTCCCCGGCTTCCACCGCGGCGAGGACGGCTTCCGGTTGGGGGTCAAGAGCTGGGCCGCTGTGGTTGATCGGCCTGCGTCCAGGCCCGAGCATCGCGTCGAGGACGTCCTGGGCGTCGCGGATGACTTGGGCGCCGCTGGCGAGGAGGGCGTTGGGGCCGGCGGAGGCGCGGGAGGTGACGGGGCCCGGGACGGCGCCGAGGTCACGGCCAAGGTCGGCGGCGAGGTCGGCGGTGATCAGGGAGCCGGAGCGCGTGGCCGCCTCGACGACCACCGTCATCCCGGCGAGGGCGGCCATGATCCGGTTGCGGGCAGGAAAGGTCCAGCGCCAGGGGGTGGCGCCGGGCGGCAGCTCGGAGACCACCAGGCCGACTTCGCAGATCTGGCGCCAGAGCGAGCGGTGGCTGGCCGGGTAGGCGACGTCGGGGCCGCAGCCGAGGACGGCGATCGTGCGGCCGGCGTCCAAGGCGCCGCGGTGGGCGCAGCCGTCGATGCCGAAAGCGAGGCCGCTGACGACGACCATCCCCGCGGCCGCCAGCTCGCGCCCCAGCTCGCGGGCGACCTCGCGGCCGTAGGAGGTTGCGCGGCGAGCGCCGACGATCGTCACCGCTTCGAACGGCTCCAGCCCCGCGAGCAGCCGCGGGCTGCCGCGACCGATCAGCGCCCAAGGCGCGTCGGCGGCATCCCGCAGCGAGTCCGGGTAGTGGCCACCGTGGCGGCAGCAGGCCCAGCAATCCGCCGCCAGCAGCTCCTCGTTCAGCCGCTCCTCCGGCAGCGAGGAAATCCGCGCCAGCAGTTGGGCCGCCGCCTTCGGGGCCGCAACCTCGACCAGCTCCGCGTTCGAGAGCCGCAACAGCTCTGGCGAGCGCGACCCGACCTCGCCGGTCGCGATCCGCTCCACGTATGGGCCCAGGGTCGCCAGCAGCCATGACCGCCGCAGGCATTCGAGGCAGGCCCGCGGCTCAGCCATGCTCCCGCCTCCGCATCTGCAGGGCCTGCGCCATCTGCTCCTCGCCGATCTCGTCCAGGCCGGCGAGGTCGGCGAGGGTCCGGGCCAGCCGCAGAGCCCGGTCGTGGGCGCGGCCGCTGAGCCGCTGGCGGGCATAGAGGTCGGCAAGCAGCGCCGCCGCCGCCTCGCCGAGGACGCACGACCTCGCCTCGGCCGGGGTCATCTCGGCGTTGCAGCGCCCGCTGCCGAGCCGATGCTCCTGGCGCTCCCGCGCCGCACAGACCCGCTCCCGCACCGCGGCCGAAGGCTCGCCGGGGGCGCCGCCGATCTCGGCGGCGCTGGGCTGCCGCACCGCGGCGAGGATGTCGATCCGGTCGGCGAGCGCGCCGCTCAGCTTTCCCTGGTACCGCTGGACCTCGTACGGCGCGCAGGAGCAATCGGGGTCGGTCTCACCGCGACCGCAAGGACAGGGATTGGCGGCGGCCATCAGCATGAACCGGCAAGGGAGCAGGCGTTGCCCACCGACCCTCGCGATCGAGACCTCCCCCGTCTCCAGCGGCGCCCGCAGCGCCTCCAGGGCGTCCCGCCTGAACTCGCAGAGCTCGTCGAGGAAGAGGACGCCGCGATGCGCCAGGGTCGCCTCCCCGGGCCGCGGCGGGCTGCCGCCGCCGATCAGCCCGGCGGCGCTGATCGTGTGGTGCGGCGCCCGGAACGGCCGCCCCCGCGGCATCCCGGCCCCGAGCCTGCCGCAGGCGCTGGCGATTCGCGCCACCTCGAGCGCCTCGCCCGGCGCCAGCGGCGGCAGGATCGACGGCAGCCGGCTCGCGGCGAGGGACTTGCCGGCTCCCGGCGGTCCCACCATGAGGATGCTGTGCCCTCCCGCCGCGGCCACCTCCAACGCGTGCCGCAGGTGCGGCTGACCGCGCAGGTCGGCCAGGTCAGGCGCATCGGGAGGGGAGTCGAGCCGAAGCGCCATCGGCTCTGGCCGCGCCGGCTCCCACTCGCCGGCGGCCAGCGCCGGGAGCTGACCCAGCGCCTCGACCGGGATCACGCCGATCCCTCCCCCCAGCGCCGCCTCCGCCCCGTTCTCCACCGGCAGCACGATCGCCTCCGCCCCGCTCTCCCGCGCCGCCTCCGCCATCGCCAACGCCCCCTGCACCGGGCGCGTCGAGCCATCGAGCGCCAGCTCGCCGGCCAGCGCCACCCGCGCCAGCCCCTCCCATTCCAGCTGCCCCGAAGCGCTCAACAGCGCCGCCGCGATCGCCAGGTCCATCCCCGGCCCCGCCTTGCGCAGGCTCGCCGGCGCCAGGTTGACGACGATCCGCCGCAGCGGGAACTCGAAGCCGCAGTTGACCAGCGCCGCCCGTACCCGCTCCCGCGCCTCGCGCACCGCCGTATCCGGGAGGCCGACGATGGTGAAGTTCGGCAGCCCGCGATGGACATCGACCTCGACCCGGACCGGGCGGGCGGCGATGCCGTCAAGCGTGAAGGTGCGGGCGATCGCGAGCATTGGCGGCAACGCTAGGAGGCGCCAATTCACGCGTGGTGCGCAGAAAGCAAAATCTTCGGACCGCGGGTGGGGAGAGTTTGTGACTTCCGGTCCCTTAGCCCTCTATGACCGTCGCCCGTCGCCGCACCGGCAAGATCGCCGAGGACCTGGTCGCCCGTCGCCTCTCCGCCCGCGGCTGGGAGATCGTAGAGCGAAACGCCCGCACCCGCTACGGCGAGCTCGACATCGTCGCTCGCGACGGCTCTACGCTGGTGTTCATCGAGGTGAAGGGCGCGCGCGAGGGGACCTCCTTCGGCCCCGAGCAGCCGATTCTCTCGATCGACTACCGCAAGCAGCGCCGCGTCCGCCGCCTCGCAACCGCCTGGATGTCGGAACGCCGCAACCAGCCGCCCTTCGACGAGATCCGCTTCGACGCCGTCGGCGTCACCCTCGACCGTCACGGCCGCGCGGTCGACCTCGAGCACGTGAGGGGCGCCTTCTAGTTGTCCCCGCATACCGGGGACAACTACCTATCGTCAGCCCAGCTCCAGCTGTGAATAGGCCACGCTCTGGAACGACCGTCGATGCAGCGGCGAGATCCCGATTGCCTCGATCGCCTGGCGGTGCTCCGGGGTCGAGTAGCCGACGTGCTCCTCGAAGCCCCAGCCCGGGTGCCGGGCGGCGACGTCGCGCATGTAGCGATCCCGCGTGACCTTGGCGACGACGGAGGCGGCGGCGATCGCGGCGCTCGTCCCGTCCCCCTGTACGACTGCTCGGTGCGGGACCTCGCAGCGCGGCAGGCGGAAGCCGTCGACGAGGCAGATCGCCTCGGTGCCCGGCGCCAGCCGCTCCAGCGCCAGCGAGAGCGCTTCGATGTTGGTCACGTGCAGCCCGCGGCGGTCGATCCCCGCCGCCGAGCGGACGACGACGCTGACCCGCTCAGCCGCCCGCAGCACGCACGGGTACATCTCCAGCCGCCGCTCCTCGGTCATCTGCTTGGAGTCGTACAGGCCGCTGAGCGCGCGGCGGTCGGAGTGCGAGAGCTGCTCGTAGTCAATCAGCACCGCGGCGGCGACCAGCGGCCCGGCCAGGCAGCCCCGTCCGGCCTCGTCGGCGCCGGCGACGAAACGGCTCTGCAGCCCCCGGTCGAAGGCGAACAGGCGGCGGCTGCGCGCCAGCCGGCGGCGGTGCGTCTTCCCCGGCGAGCTCCTAGAGCCCGCCGATGCGGTTCGGGGGCCAGTAGGTGGCGAAGGCCTCGCCGATGATCCAGCCTCGGGGGATCGGACCCCATTCGCGGCTGTCGTCGCTGGCCCCACGGTTGTCCCCCATCATGAAGTAATGGTCGGGTGGAACGGTGATCGCTCGCGGCAAGTTGCAGGAAAGACAGGGGTTGATGTAGGGCTCGTCGGCGACCATCCTGCCGTTCACGACCGGGTGCCCTTCCTTGACGGCGATCTTGTCGCCGGGGCCGGCGACGATCCGCTTGATGAAGTTGTCGCTCGCCTGCTGCGAGGTCGGGGTCGGGCAGGGTTCATCCTGGTTGCGGTTGACGCCGCACTGTTCGCCCGCCCCACCTTCGGCGCCGGCAGGTGGATGGAAGACGACGATGTCGCCGACCTTCGGGTCCTTGACGTGGTAGAGGAAGCGGTTGACGAGGACGCGCTGGCCGATGTCCAGGGTCGGTTCCATCGAGCCCGAGGGGATCTGGTACGGCTTCACCACCCAGGCCTGAATCGCCAGCGCCAGCCCGAGGGCAAGCGCGACGATGACGACCAGCTCGATCAGGCCGCCCGCTTTGGATTCCGGCTTCGGGATCTTCGGGTTCAGGCTGCCGAGTCCTCGTCGGAGTCGCCGTCCCCCGACGGCTCCTCGTCCTCGGCGTCCTCAGGCGCTGCAGTGTCCTCGGTCTCCCCGGCCTCGGGCGCATCCGCGTCCGTCTCCGCCGCCGTCTCAGTCTCCGCCTCGGCTTCCGGTCCAGCCTCGGCCTCAGGCGCTGGCTCCTCTTCGACCTCGGCGGTCTCCTCCGCCTCGGCCGCGGGCGCCTCCTCGGCAGCTGCATCGGCGACCGCCTCCGTCTCCCCGGCAGGCGCCTCCTCGGTCTCGACCGGAACCACCTCGTCCTGGCTGACGCCCTCGGCATCGACGGCGGTTGACCCGCCGTCGGCGGCACCCGCGACGGCGACGACGTCGTCGTCGATCCCCCAGCGCCGCTCGGCGACGCGCGCGGCCTTGCCGATGCGACCGCGCAGGTAGTAGAGCTTCGCCCGGCGGACGTCGCCGCGCGCCGCCACCTCGAGCTTCTCGATCTTCGGCGAGTGCAGCGGGAACGTCCGCTCGACCCCGACGCCGAAGGATTGCTTGCGCACGGTGAAGGTCTCGCGCACGCCGGAGCCCTGGCGCTTGAGGACGACTCCCTCGAAGACCTGGGTCCGCTTGCGGCTGCCCTCGACCACCTGGAAGTGGACGCGGACACGGTCACCAGGCTCGAAATTGGGCAGCCCCTGCTTCAGCTGGGCGCGCTCGATGCTGTCGATTACGGAGCTCATCTGACGAGAAAAAACCGCCGGGACCCAGGGCGGGAACCGCGCGGTCGCGGAATGGTAGCTATTCCGCGTCTCTTTCGAACTGCTCGGCTCGAAGCCTGCTCTGCTCCAGCCGCCACTGCCGCACCTTCTCGTGGTCGCCGGAGAGCAGGACGTCCGGCACCTCCCAGCCGCGGTAGCTCGGCGGACGGGTGAAGTGGGGGTACTCGGGCATCCCCTCGAGCGCGTGGCTAAACGACTCCTCGACCGCGGAGTCCTCGTGGCCGAGGGCACCCGGCAGCTTGCGCATGAGGACGTCGGCGATGACCATCGCCGGCAGCTCGCCGCCGGCGAGGACGTAGCGGCCGATCGAGAGCTCGTCGTCGGCGAGGTGCCGGTGGACGCGGTCGTCGAAGCCCTCGTAGCGGCCGCAGAGGAGGGCGACGTGGGGCTCGGCCACCAGCTCGTCGGCGATCCGGTCGTCGAGCAGGCGCCCGGCCGGCGAGAGCAGGACGATCCGCGGCCGCGGCCCCTCGGCGTAGGCGGCTCGCAGAGCGGCGTCGACGACGTCGACCCGCAGGACCATGCCGGCGCCGCCGCCGTAGGGGGAGTCGTCGACCTGACCAGCGGTCAGCGGCGTGGTGTCGCGGTAGTCGAAGAGGCGCAGCTCGTTGCCTTCGCGCAGGGCGTTCTGGACCGAGCGCTGGGTCTGGAGCCAGTCGAAGGCCTCGGGGAAGAGGGTGAAGACGTCGAGGCGCAAGGCGCGGAGCGCTGGGTCGTCTCAGTCGAGGATGTCGACGATGACGCGGCGGTCGATCCGCACCGCCGCCGCCTTGGCGATCGTCCTGATCGCGTTGGCGATCCGCCCGCCCTTGCCGATCACGCGGCCGAGGTCGCCCTCGGCGACGGTGATCTCGTAGACGAGGTCGCCGTCCTCTTCCAGCTCCTCGACCACCACCGCCCCCGGGTCCTCGACGAGGGCCTTGACGAGAAACTCGAGGAGCTCCGTCATCGACCGTCAGGAGCCGGAGGCTTTGATGCCCTTGGTCCGCAGCAGGGTCGCCACCGTCTCCGACGGCTGGGCGCCGTGCTCGAGCCAGTGACGCGCGCGCTCCTCGTCGATGTTGATCGTCGAGGGCTCGGTCTGCGGGTTGTACTGGCCGATCGTCTCGATCGTGCGCCCGTCGCGCGGCGAGCGTTTGTCGGCGACGACGATCCGCCAGATCGGGTTCTTCTTCGAACCCACCCGTCTAAGTCTGATTCGGACTGCCATAAGCCGGGGCAGGTTACAGAAAAGACGCGCCCGGACGCGAAGCGGAGGACGCCTCGACTGATCTGGGATTAGCGCCTGCGGGCCTTCGGGCGCGGTGCGCGCTGGTTACCGCCGGCCAGTTGGGCCATCTGCTGCGGCGTCGGCATCTGCCCGTTGGCCATCGATTTCATCAGCACCCGCATCTGGTCGAACTGCTTGACCAGCTGGTTGACGTTCTGGACCTTGGTCCCGGAGCCGTTGGCGATCCGTTTGCGGCGGGAGCCGTTGATCATCCCCGGGTTCGCCCGCTCCTGGGGCGTCATCGAGAGGATGATCGCCTGCACGCGGTCGAGCTCCCGCTCGTCGACGTCCGCGTTCTTCAGCTGCTTCATCGCCCCCATCCCCGGCAGCATCCCGATGATCCCGCTCAGCGGGCCCATTTTGCGGACCTGCTTCATCTGCTTGAGGAAGTCGTCGAGGGTGAACTGGTCGCGCCGCATCTTCTCCTGCAGCGCCTCGGCTTCGTCCTCATCGACCTGCTGCTCGGCTTTCTCGATCAGGCTGAGGACGTCGCCCATGCCGAGAATCCGCTGCGCCATCCGGTCCGGGTGGAACTTGTCGAAGTCCTCGATCTTCTCGCCGGTGGAGGCGAAGAGGATCGGCTTGCCGGTGACGGCTTTGACCGAGAGCGCGGCGCCGCCGCGGGCGTCGCCGTCGAGCTTGGTCATGACGACGCCGTCGAACTCGGCCACCTCGGCGAAGGATTCGGCGACGCCGACGGCGTCCTGGCCGGTCATCGCGTCGACGACGAGGAGGACGTCGTGGGGGCGCGTCTGCTTGCGGATCCTGGCCAGCTCGGCCATCAGATCCTCGTCGATGTGGAGACGGCCGGCGGTGTCGACGATGAGGACGTCGCGGCGCTCCCGCTTGGCCTCCTCGAGCGCCCAGGAGGCAATCTCGACCGGGTCGGCGTCGCTCCCGCGCTCGTACACGTGCGCCCCGGCGCGGCCGCCCATCGTCACCAGCTGCTCGACCGCGGCCGGCCGGTAGACGTCGCAGGCGGCGAGGGCGACGTCCTTGCCCTGTTTGCCGAAGAACTTGGCGAGCTTGGCGCAGGCGGTCGTCTTGCCGGAGCCCTGAAGGCCCGCCATCAGGATCACGGTCGGGCCGCTGGAGGCCATCGCCAGCTCGGCGCCGGTCCCGCCCATCAGCGCCGCCAGCTCCTCGTTGACGATCTTCACCACCTGCTGGCCGGGGTCGAGGCTCTCCAGCACCTCGGAGTCGAGGCAGCGCTCTTTCAGCGTCTTCGTGAAGGCTTTGACGACTTTGAAGTTGACGTCGGCCTCGAGCAGGGCGAGGCGGATCTCGCGCATCGCCGAGTCGACGTCGGACTCACCCAGCTTGCCCCGCGAGCGGACCTCGGAGAGGGTCGACTGGAGGCGTTCGGAGAGCTGGTCGAACATGTCCGAGCAGCTTAGAGGCTCAGCTGGGAGGGATATGCCTGCTACGGTGGGCAAGTCGGGTTCGGCCGAATCGCCACCCGAGAGGTTCCGTCTCCCTCTCCGTACCGCTTGGTGCCTAAGGGCCGCAGGATCTCCCTTACCACCCAAGTCAGGAGCACTTCCATAACTTCGTTTGCCGATCTCGGCATCTCACAGCCGGTGATCCATGCGCTCGCGCGCCGTGACATCACCACCCCGTTTCCCGTCCAGCAACTGGTCATACGCGACGCGCTGGCCGGACATGACCTTCTTGTCCAGTCCCCGACCGGGTCGGGCAAGACCCTCGCCTTCGGCATCCCCCTGCTCGAGCGCCTCTCTCCGCGGGAGGGGCACACCAGCGCGCTCGTGCTCGCACCGACGCGCGAGCTCGCAGCGCAGATCGTCGACGAGCTGCGCCCCCTGGCGGCGGCACGCGACCTGAAGATCGCCGCCGTCTACGGGGGCGTCGGTTTCGGCCCCCAGATCAAGGCCGCGAAGAGGGCCGACGTCCTGGTCGCCACCCCCGGTCGCCTCGAGGATCTGATCGACCGTGGCGTCGTCTCCCTGGACCGGGTGCGCATCCTGGTCCTCGACGAGGCCGATCGGATGCTCGACATGGGGTTCAAGCCGGCGGTCGACCGAATCGTCTCCCGGACCCCCGGGAAGCGCCAGACGCTGTTCTTCTCCGCCACCCTGGAGGGCGCCACCGGCAAGGTGGCCACCGCCTACACCCGCAACCCCCGGCGTCACACGCATGCTCCGAAGCAGGCCAAGGCCGACATCGAGCACCGCTTCCTGCCGGTCGAAACGCAGGGGGAGAAGCTCGAGCATCTGGTCGAGCAGCTGCAGGACGTCGATTGCGGGCCGACCCTCGTCTTCGTCCGCACCAAGCGCGGCGCCGACAGATTGGCGAAGCGGCTGCGCAACCGCGAGATCGAAGCGGTGGCGATGCACGGCGACAAGAGCCAGGGCCAGCGCGAACGCGCCCTGGCCCGCTTCGAGGGCGGCGAGATCGACGCGCTCGTCGCCACCGACGTCGCCGCGCGGGGCATCGACGTCGAAGGGGTCACCCACGTCGTCAACTACGACACCCCCGAGGACCGCGACGCCTACGTCCACCGCATCGGCCGCACCGGTCGGGCCGGCCGCCGCGGGACGGGCGTCAGCTTCGTCCTCTCCGACCAGGCCGACGACGTCCGGCGCATGGCGGGGGACCTGGGCCTGGTCCGCGAGTTCGAGATGTCCCACGGCGGCCGCCGCAAACAGCTCAGCACCCGGCCCACGACCCGGCACGACAGAGGTCGCCGCAAGGACGGACAAAGAAAGTGACCGGGGCCACCGCGTAGGAGTCGAGCCCGCGAACGCCGCCGCCCGGCTGCTAGCGGCCAGCCTCTTCCCGAGCGGAGCGCATTGCGGCCAAGCCTCTGCTCAGCCGGGTCACGCTCGTTGCCCCCTCGGGAACGGGGACGGCGCGAAAGGTCGAGGAGGGAAGGTGGAGGCGAAAGGCGATCCGCCCCTCGCGGTCGAAGCCGGTGACCAGGGGATTGTCGCCCCAGCTCACGAGCCAACCGCCGTCGCTCGTTTCGCGGGCGGAACCGCAGCAATGGCTTCGTCGCACCTCCGGGTCGTTGAGCTGGCCCCGGTAGACAGCCCTCTCCTGCTTCAGGTCGAGCCGGTAGAAGACGACGCGCGGGCGGCGCGGGCGGTCCTTGCCGTTGTCGAAGACGGTGAGGCGACCGCGACGGTCGATCCGCGCATCGTGCTGACCGCCGAGCAGCTTGGTGGCGGGGTCGCCGGTCACCCGCAACGACTTCCCGGTGGGGATCCCTCCCAGCTTCCATTTGATCTCCCCGGTCGAGCGGTCGATTCCGTAGACGGCGTCGGTGTGGCGGGTGGAGATGATCACTTCGCCGCTGCCGCGGGGCTCGATCGAGTTGATGTGGACGGGGTCGAAGGCCTCGCGCCGCAGGCGGCGGCGCGGATTGCTGAGCACGCTTCGCCACCAGCGCCCGGTCTCCCGGAGCGAGATGTGCCCCCGCGAGCTCCAGCGCCAGAGGACCTTCCCCGCCGGATCGACTTCCTGGATTTCGGCGGAGACGATCGCCGCCCGCTTCGGGCCTCCGAAGCGGCGCAGGTCGGCCGTTTCGGGGACGTAGGTGTCGAGCAGGACGTTGCCGCCGGGGAGCTCGCGGTACTCGTGGCCGTCGACTATCGACCCCTTGGTCCTGACCAGGCGCAGGAGCCTCCCCGACTCCGATCGGACCTCGTGCGCCATCCGCGGATCGAGGCCGTAGCCGTCGCCGAAGGACCGGGCCCACACCAGGCTCCCGTTGCCGAGAACCTGGCCCCCGAGCACGCGAGTGCCGGCGTGGTACCACCAGCGCGGCGTCCCGTCGTCGTCGAAGACGACCACCCACGAGTTGCGAGCGCCCGGCGGCGAGACGGTGACGACGAATAAACCGGGGGGAGCCTGCCGCAGCGATTCGAACCGCCACGAGGGGAAGTCGGCTGGCAGCGGAGGCGTTCCCCGCTCTGCCT